>Ga0222714_10005662_pt1 | contig 11809 bp, 12 predicted proteins | sample C33_3DmetaG_FD_165048 | JGI IMG/M metagenome (GOLD analysis project Ga0222714, IMG submission 165048) | Estuarine water microbial communities from San Francisco Bay, California, United States - C33_3D | ecosystem: Environmental > Aquatic > Marine > Unclassified | place: USA: California... | reverse complement strand
GGTCCATCTGACCAAGCGCCAGAAGGAGTTGATGGAAGAGTTCCAGCAACTGCAGGAAGCGGAAGGCAAGCGCCAGTCACCGAAGCGTTCCGGCTGGTTTGATGGCGTCAAAAAGTTCGTCGATGAATTGATGGACTAGACAGCGGTTCGTGCAGTCTTGATTATCACGCCTGGCCAAAGATCTTTGCGGAGATTTCGGCGTGTTGTGCAGGCTCCAGTCGGGGCCCGAAACTGGACACAACCGTCGCCGAAGCGAGACTCGCCAGATTGCCCGCAGTGGTGAAATCCCTGCCACTTGTCAGTGCGTACAGAAATGCGCCTGCAAACATATCACCAGCACCATTCGTGTCCACGGCCTTCACAGCGTGCGGTGCGATATCGATGTAATTCTCACCGTCGAACAGACGCGCCCCGTTGGCACCGCGGGTGATTGCGAAACGTCTGGCCTTGGTTTGCAAAGCGGCACACGCCGCCTCAAGCGATTCCGCCTTGCTCCACAACAAGGCCTCTTTCTCATTGCAGAACAGCAGGTCGACACCGCTACCCAAAACCTCGTTCACCTCGTTGTGGAAATACTCCAGCATCGATGGATCAGAGAACGTCATCGCCGTTTGAATCCCGTTTTGTTCCGCAAACTGTTTGAGTTCGATGATCGCGGCTTTCGCCTTCGGAGAGGTGACGAGATAACCTTCCAGATAGATATACTTGGAGGCCTTCGCTGCAGCCAGATCCAGATCCGCATTGGACACATCGGCAGACACACCGAGGTAGGTTAGCATTGTGCGCTCGGCATCCGGGCTGATCATGACGAGGCAGCGACCTGTCGTGCCATCATTGCACTGACTGCATTCGTTGGTGACGATATTGTGGTGACCCAGTTGTTGCAGGTAGAAGTCTCCGGTCTCGTCATTGGCAACCTTGCAAGAGAAGTAGGCATTGCCGCCAAACTGGCTCAGTGCATACAGCGTGTTGGCTGCGGAGCCACCCCCGGCTCGCTTCTTGATTCCAAATTCGCGGGTCAGCACGTCCAGAATTTGTTGTTGGTTGTCTTTCTCCACCAGCGTCATCATTCCTTTCTGAATATTGTTGCTCGCGAAGAAGGCATCATCGACCTCAAATTCCTTGTCCACCAATGCGTTTCCGACTCCGTATACGTCGTAGCTTGCCATGTCGCGAATTCCTGTAATCTCAGTTAATCAGTTAGGTTAGTCGAAGAAATAGTGTTATGAGTTGATGGCGTTGAAGGCCTGTTCGGCAGCGTCCAGCGTCGCCTTGATTTCGGCTTCGCCATGAGCGGCGGACACGAAACCTGCCTCATACGCCGAGGGTGCCAGGTACACGCCATGCTCCAGCATGGAGTGGAAGTAACGCTGGAAGTGATCGATGTTGCAAGCCATGACCTGATCGAAATGGCGGATCTCGGTGTCCTGGCTGAAGAAGCAGCCAAACATCGCGCCAGCCTGATTGGTCGTGAAGGGAATCTGCGCCGCCGCGGCGCGCTCTCGCAAACCGGAGAGCAAAGCAGTCGTGCGCGCCTCCAGTGCTTCATAGAATCCCGGTGTGGAAATGACGTCGAGCATGGCGAGGCCGGCCGTGGTAGCGAGCGGACTGCCCGACAGCGTACCTGCTTGATAGACTCCTCCCTGGGGAGCGATGTGCTGCATGATATCACGTCGGCCGCCGAACGCGCCGACCGGCAGACCTCCGCCGATAACCTTGCCGAGCGTAGTGAGATCCGGAGTGATGCCGAATCGAGCCTGGGCACCGCCGAGACCCACGCGGAAACCAGTCATTACCTCGTCGAAAATCAGCACGCTCCCATGCGCCGAGCAGACTGCTCGCAGCGTATTCAGGAAGTCGGGCAATGGCGGCACGCAATTCATGTTGCCAGCGACGGGCTCGATGATCACACAAGCGATCTCGTTACCGGATCGCTCGAACAGTGCTGTCAATGCAGCACTGTCGTTATAAGGCAGCACGTGAGTCAGTTCAGTGTACGCCTTAGGAACACCGAGAGAATCCGGCTCGCCCAGCGTTAATGCGCCGGAGCCGGCCTTGACGAGAAGCCCGTCGACATGTCCGTGATAACAGCCTTCGAATTTGACGATTCTGTCGCGACGCGTGAAACCGCGAGCGAGGCGGATTGCACTCATCGTGGCTTCGGTGCCTGAGGTCACCAGCCGTACTTGTTCCAGCGAGGGCATCAAGTGTGTGATTCGCTGCGCCAGTAGAACTTCAGCTTCGGTAGAGGCGCCGTAACCGAGACCCAATTGCAGTTGGTCTTCCAATGCCTTGATCACGCGCGGATGCCGGTGACCGAGAATCAGTGGTCCCCAGGCGCCGACATAATCGATGAAGCGGTTGTCATCCACGTCGGTGAGATAGGCGCCTTCACCGGATTTAAAGAAGAGCGGGTTGCCACCCACTCCCTTAAAAGCGCGCACCGGTGAATTGACCCCGCCGGGAATAACTTGTTGCGCCAGGTCATACAGTTGCCTGGATTTTGCGTTGTTCATTTCGATGTTGTCCTTTCGTTGGTGCTGGCTTTGCCTGAATGTGAAAAGAGTGCAACCAATGCCCGCGTCTGCGCGCTGACATTTGGACCGCCGAAGACGGAATGCACACAGGCGAGCATATCGGCGCCGGCCTGAATGACGGCAGCGCCATTTTCCGTGTTGATCCCGCCAATAGCAACAATTGGGAGACGCAGTGCTGCGCGGGCGTGAGTCAATAGGGCGAGGTCGGCAGGCGGTGCCGTGGGTTTTGTGTGCGAGGGGAAGAAACGTCCGAACGCCACATAGTCTGCTCCGTGCTGCTCAGCCACAATTGCGTCTGCGAGGGAGGCATGGCAGGTAACGCCAATTATGGCATCGGCTCCCAGGCGCTTGCGTGCCTGAGCGAGTGGTGCGTCCTGTCGTCCGATGTGCACGCCAGCGGCACCCACCGAGGCACACAATTCGACATCATCATTGATCAATAGAGGAACGCCATAGTGCGCACACAATGTCTGTAATTCGCGTGCTGTTCGCAGTCGGGTTGCGGAGTAGTCCTGTTTGCTGCGGTACTGCAACAGCGCGATGCCACCAGCCAGTGCCGATTCTACAGCAGCGCAAAGTTGCAGTGGGGGCAACAGCTCATCATCGGTAATGGCGTAGATTCCGGTCAGTGGCATGTGGGGCTCCAGGCTAGAACTTCTGCTGGTTCCAGAAACTGCGGTTAGGCAGATGCTGGCCGAAGCCCGCGCGTGTGCCGTGGCTGAGGGCCTCCCAGGTGAAGCGTTGGGCCTGTTGGATCGCGTCGATCAGCTCCCCTTTATGAGCGAGATAGCCAGCGACGGCGGCGGCCAGTGTGCAACCTGAGCCGTGATAAGTGTGTTCGAGCCGGGGCCAGGTATACAGGATTGGGTCTTGGTGTAGCGAGTACAGTCGATTCTCAATAGCAGGTGTTGGAGCGTGGGTGCCAGTGAGCAGGACATGTTGACAGCCCCCGTCGAGCAATTCATTGGCGCAGGCATCGAAAGAGTCACCGGTTGGAGCCAATTGCCTGAGCTCTTCGGTATTTGGTGTCAGTACCGTGGTGCGGGGAACGAGTAACATGCGCATCGCTTCCGCCAAATCGGCATTGCCGAAGGTATAACCACCCCCGGCGACAAGTATGGGGTCAAGTACCACTGGAATATTCGGATAGTCGGTCAGCAGCGTATGAATCACCTCGATCGTTGCAACATCCCCGAGCACGCCAATCTTGAAACATTCAATCGTCATGTCTTCGAGAATGGCACGGGCTTGCTGCACGATATAGGCGGCGTTGGTTACATTAATGCTCTGGACATTCTGGGTATTTTGCACAGTCAGGCAGGTGATGATCGGCGCACAGTGGCAGCCCGTGCTGAACAGGGTTTCGATGTCCGCCTGAATACCTGCGCCACCTGTGGGGTCGAGCCCAGAGAAACACATCACGGCGGGCTTTTTGCTGGTCATCGCTTGGTCGTTATGGCTCACCCGGTCACTTACCCCTATAGAGCAGACAGAGTGGGCTTCACGACGATGAGAATGACGATGCCTACCAGCAAGAAGATGGGCAATTCATTGAAAACCCGGAAGAAGCGGTGGGAATGGACATTCTTGCCTTCGCGCAGAGCGCGCATGTACCACCAGCACATGATGTGGTACACCACGACCAGTGCCACCAGTGCCAGTTTGACATGCATCCACCACCATGCCATGAAATAGCTCGAATTGGCGATCAGTAACCAGGCACCAAGCAGAATAGTAGCGATCCCCGAGGGCGTGGTGATGCCCCAGAACAGTTTTCGCTCCATGATGACGAAACGATCCCGGCTGAGTTGATCGTCACTCATCGCGTGATAGACGAACAGGCGTGGCAGGTAGAACAAGCCGGCGAACCAGCAAATCACTGCAATGATATGAAAGGCTTTGACCCAAAGCATGCTGCGTTCCTGTGCGCTTTTGTATTTGGAAACGAGAAATTATCACAGCTCCCCATGGATGTCTTGAGGGCGACATATTTTGAGCTAAGCCTTTGATTTTACGTGACGAATTTCGTCATTGATTGCAATCCACACGCCGAAGTGTAAGATACCCGGTCCGGCTCGGGGGCCGGCTGGCAGTCGCCGTCCGGCTGTCGTCACAAATCATCGCAAGAACTACAGGAAGGAACAGGTGTGATCAGGATCGGAATCGTTGGAGCTACAGGGTATACCGGCGTCGAATTATTGCGATTGCTGGCACCGCGTGCGGACGTCGAAATTGCTGTGGTCACCTCCCGTGAATTGCAAGGCGTGCCTGTACACCGTCATTTCCCGAATCTCCGGGGCCATCTGGATATCGCTTTCTCAGCCCCGGATGCGGCCGAACTCGGGACCTGTGATGTGGTCTTTTTTGCGACGCCTCACGCCGTTGCCATGCAGAGTGTAAAGCCCTTGCTGGACCAAGGGGTTCGCGTCATCGACTTGTCGGCGGATTTTCGCATCAAGGACATTCCCTTGTGGGAGCAGTGGTACAAGACTCCCCATACTGCGGCTGACCTGGTCGCAGAAGCTGTGTATGGCTTGCCGGAAGTGAATCGCGACGCAATCAAGACGGCGCGCCTCATCGCTGTGCCAGGTTGTTATCCTACGGCGATTCAGCTCGGGTTCCTGCCATTGCTGGAGGAAGGGCTGGTCGATACACAACATCTCATCGCTGACGCCAAGTCTGGAGTCAGCGGCGCCGGGCGCAAGGCTGTTGAAGATTTCTTGTTGTGCGAGGCTACCGAATCCATCAAGGCCTACGGCATAACGGGTCATCGACATCACCCGGAAATCTGTCAGGGCTTGCAGCAGGCCACCCTTGATCCAGTGAAACTGACATTCATACCGCATTTGACGCCGATGGTGCGAGGCATTCTCGCAACGCTGTATGCACCGGTGAAAAAAGGGGTCAGTGTTTCCCAGCCGCAGCTTCAGAGTGTGTTCGAGGCACGTTATGCTGAGGAGCCTTTCGTTGATGTTCTGCCGCCTGGATTATGGCCGGCGACGCGCAATGTGAAGGGCTCCAATCGTTGCGAGATCGCGGTAAGTTACAACGTCGAAACCAATATGATCGTGGTTTTGGCTGCTGAAGATAATCTGGTGAAAGGCGCTTCCGGTCAGGCCATACAAAACATGAACCTGATGTTCGGGCTTGCCGAGACGGCGGGTCTGCAAACGGTCGCCCTGTTGCCATGAAAATAAACCCTCTGTACCGAGGTCGAGTCTATGCCTAATGTCGTCAAGGGCAGCAAACAGGAGAAGATGGTGGTGGTGCCCTATCGGCCACGACGTCGCCTGTTGATCACTGTAGCCTGGCTGGCAGGGATGGGTGCGAGTGCTGCTGCCGGACTCTTCTACGGGTATTTTGAAACGTTTCGTACAGAACAAATCGCGCAGGCCGAGCGACAGCGATTGACGGATGAGCTTGCCAACGTGCAACAGGAAAATGCCGATTTACGCCGACAGGTGGCGATACTTGATACCACGAGTGTGATGGACAAGCGCGCAACAGAAGAAGTGCAGTCTACAATTCGGGGATTGCGCGACCGGGTGGCCTTGCTTGAACAGGACATTGTGTTCTATCGGCAAGTGGTATCGGATGAGACCGAGTCTACCGGCTTGACGATCGGCCAATTTGACATCAGCGCCACGAACGAGCCGCGTACGTTTCGCTACAAGCTCGTATTGCGTCAGAAGGATGCCGACGGCGATACTTATTTGATGGGGCACGTAAACGTCAATCTGGTGGGCAAACAGGGTGATTCTCAGGTGATCTTGCCCCTGCGTGATGTGTCTGAAAATATCCGTGATCTCGACATCCGGTTGCGATTCAAGTTCTTCCAGAGTATAGAAGGAGAGCTTGAGCTTCCGGAAGGCTTCGTGCCCGAGCGCATACAGATCGCTGCGGTAGCAGCCGAGCCGGTGGCGAAGAGCATCGATCAGAATTTTAGTTGGGTGGTTGAAGGAGAATAGGACTATGTTCAGGAAATCGGGTGATGACAAACTGGCGGATGGTTCCGCTCATACCCTGATCTCGCGCACAACCGAAATCGTTGGCGATATTCATTTCAATGGGGAATTGATCATCGAGGGGCGCGTCAAGGGCAACATCTATGCCGATGATGAATCAAAGGCGCTGATTCGGGTTGCCGAGAAAGGTGCTGTCGAGGGCGAGATTTGTGTTCCCACAGCGGTCATCAATGGGCTAGTACAAGGTGATGTGCGCTCGTCCAAGCATCTCGAATTGGCCGCCAAGGCGGTGGTAGTTGGCAATGTCTACTACAATCTGATCGAGATGGTGATGGGCTCTGAGGTGAACGGCAATCTATTACATATCAGTACCAGTCAGTCGGAAGCGAAGCGGTTATTGGCTGACAAAAAGAAGCTGCCCTTCGACAAACAACTGATTGAAAATTCCTGACTCAGCCCCCATAATAATTGAGCGTTTTACTCGGGTATTGCGATTTACACGGGTTTAACCGAAAATTCTTCCATTCACTTAACCGAGCAGCGACCGAGAATCTCATGTCTGCAGTCCAAACCCAGGAACCCGTAATCATGTCGTTAACCGACAACGCGGCGCATAAGGTGCAGAACCTGATCGCGGAAGAGGGCAACGATAATCTGAAACTGCGTGTGTTTGTCACAGGTGGTGGTTGTTCGGGATTTCAGTACGGGTTTTCCTTCGACGAAGAAGTCAGCGAGGATGACACGGTAATCCAGAACAAGGGAGCCAGTTTGCTGGTGGATCCGCTGAGCTATCAATATCTCGTGGGAGCTAAGATTGATTATGTGGAAGGGCTCGAAGGTTCGCGTTTCGTCGTCGACAACCCGATGGCTACCGCAACCTGCGGCTGTGGTTCATCCTTCTCGATCTAGCCCGGATTCGCTTCAGACGCGGTAGATACCGCCAAGAATGATTGGCTCACTGGCGCCTGTCAGTGCAGATGTATCAATCGGCTTGCCTTCGAAAGTCTGTTTTGCCATCCACGCGAAAGCCGCCGCTTCCACCCAATCCGGATCCACTCCCAACGCCGCCGTACTCGCTACTGCTACCTCTCCCAACAGGGTTTGCAGACGCTGCATGAGTGCGCCATTCGCTGCGCCGCCACCGCAAACGTAAACTTCGTCAGCATGGGCGGCCGATCGAATCGCCCGAGCAATGCTCTGCGCCGTCAGTTCCAGCAGGCTCGCCTGCACATCAGCTGCACGCGGCGGCGCCTTCAGTTGTTTCAGCTTCGTTTCCAGCCAGGCTGCGTTAAATAACTCCCTTCCGGTGCTCTTGGGAGGGAGGAGCGCAAAATACGGCTCATCCAAAAACAACTCCACCAATTCTGCATCGACTGAGCCCGAGGCGGCCCAGTTGCCATCCTTGTCGAAAGTCTTGTGCAAATGCTGTTCGACCCAGAAATCCATCAACACATTGCCGGGACCAGTATCGAAGGCGAGACACCCGTCAGCGGTATCGAGCACGGTGATGTTTGAGATGCCGCCGATGTTGAGTATTACTCGAGTGCATGTCGGCGAGCGAAAGCAGTTGCGATGCAGCAGGGGCGCCAAGGGTGCGCCTTCTCCGCCGACTGCCATGTCGCGACGACGAAAATCGGCGACCGTAGTGATGCCGGTTAATTGCGCGATCGTGTTTGGATCGCCAAGTTGAAGCGTAAAAGGAAATTCGGCAGAGGGGTCATGAAACACAGTTTGACCGTGACTGCCGATTGCGGTGATGTCTGAGGCCTTTAGGCCCGTCTGATGTAACAGCGTCGTGACGCTGTTGGCAAACACGCGGCCAATTTCAATATCCACCTGTCCGTACAAATGCATATCGATGCAAGTGCCCTGACAAAGCCGCAGGATCTTCGCGCGCAGCTCAGGTGTCATTGCCTGGAAAATTGTCGAGACTACCTTGGGAACATCCTGCGTGAACTGCACGAGAGCACAATCAACGCCATCCACGCTGGTACCTGATATCAGCCCGATGTAGTAGTTGGAATCCGACATCTTGCTCAATCCGCGCTGGGCTGGCTAACAATAATGAATCGCGAATCGTTGAGAGAAGAGAAATGCTGTAACAGGTCCGCAGTCTGGGTGCGGAAACGATCCATTTCGGCCGGCTCGATAGACACTGCCTGCGGCAGCTTGTCGTGAATGGTGCGTGGATTCTGGTGGACACCATTCATCAGGAACTCGTAGTGCAGGTGGGAGGCAGTGGCGCTGCCTGTGGCTCCGACGTAGCCGATGATGTCACCCTGACGTACCTTGACCCCGCGCTTGATGCCCTGTCCGTAGCGTGACAGATGCGCATACTTCGTCTCGAATCCACCGCTGTGCTGGATAACAACCAGATTACCGAAGGAGCCGTTGCGCGAGGCGCGAGTGACGCGACCATCTGCAGTGGCATGAATGGGAGTTCCCGTCGGCGCGGCGTAATCCGTCCCTTTATGGGCGCGAATCGTGTTCAGAATGGGATGCATACGCCGCGGATTGAAATTGGAACTGATGCGGAACACATCGATTGGATTGCGCAGGAAGGCCTTGCGCATGCTCTCGCCATCGGGGCTGAAATAGCCGACGTCACCTTCCTCATTCGTGTAACGCACCGCGATGTATTTTCTGCCCTGATTCACAAATTCGGAGGCAAGAATTTCTCCGGTACCGATGTATTCGCCGTCCAGATATTTTTCTTCATAAAGGATGCTGAACTCATCTCCCTGTCGCGGGTCTTGTACGAAATCGATGACGCCGCCGAAGATGTTTGCCATCTCCATGATTGTCACCGCAGGAATCTGTTCCCGCTGGCCGGCCATAAACAGGCTGTCTGCGATGGTGCCAACTTTGAAGGTTTCGCGTACTTCCGGCAGTTTGAGAATTGGCTGCACTTCGTACTTGTCTTCATGCAGGGTAAAGACATAGCCCTCCAGCGGAGACTTGAGAACGCGGAGTTGTTCCAGCCCGCCGCCATCGGGAATCATGAAATCCAGTTTGTACCCGGGATAGAGGCGATTGAGAATCTTGGCTTCATCACTCGAGTTCAGTACGCGAAACAGGTCCTGATTTGACAGGCCCACTTTTGTGAAGATGGCGGATAGATTATCGCCGGTCTTCACCTCGACATTTTGCCAGCTGGACTCCTGGGTAAGATCGATGCCGGAATCGGCATCTACGACATAATCGGCCAGATTGACTGAGGCGACCGGAGCAAGGTCCACAGGCTGGGCGACAACTTCAACAGTCGGTTCTATGACCGGTTCCTCGACAGGGTCTGGCCAGAGTACCAGAACCGAAGTCAGCAGGACGAGGCCACCCGCGAGATAGAGATGCTCTCGGGGGTAGTGCCTGCGAATGATCAGGTTTATGTACTCAGCCAATTTCATAACTGCTATGACCACAGTGTCGTCGTTATGTTGCGTTGTTCTGTTGCCTATTTATGCAGCAGAGGCGCGAGTTTAAAACAACAGGCACAAGTTTTCCCAGACGTATTTCCGTTAGAATCGTCTTGGGGCTCTCCAGTTCGGCTCCAAATCCGTGCCAAATTGGCTGCAAGCAGCCCTCACAGCGGGCCCGGAGCCGCTCAGGATTGGGTGTATGCCCGTTCCTGTTAGTGTAGAATCTGCGCTTTTTACCATGTTCAAAAGCGCCAGGTCTTCCAACTGGGTCGCCTATTCCGACCTTTTTCTTAGTTTTGTGAACCAGAGTCAGTAGTCCCATGCCAGACAGCCCCACCGACATCATCGCCGAATTAACCCATCGAGAGCTCATTGCTCAACTCGCTGGCGGAGACGAGCTTGGCGCCCACCTGAAGGCGGCTGGACGCACGGTTTATGCGGGTTTTGACCCGACTGCCGAGAGTCTGCATATAGGCAGTCTGGTGCCTTTGTTGGCGTTGAAACGCTTCCAGATGGCGGGGCATCAGCCTATTGCCCTGGTTGGAGGGGCTACCGGACTTATTGGGGACCCGAGCTTCAAGTCCGCCGAACGGCAACTTAATTCGGCCGATATCGTGGCTGGTTGGGTCGAGCGTCTGAAACCTCAGCTGAGCCAGTTTCTGGACTTCGATAAAGGTAAAAATTCTGCCCTGCTCGTGAATAACCTGGATTGGACCCAGGGCGTGGATATGCTGAGTTTCCTGCGGGATATCGGCAAGCACTTCTCGATCAACGCCATGATCCAGAAGGAGTCCGTCAAGCAGCGGATTGACCGGGAAGGCGAAGGTATATCCTACACCGAATTCAGCTACATGATCCTGCAGTCCTACGATTTCGCCCAGTTGCACAAACGGTTCGGTTGTACCGTTCAGATCGGTGGCAGCGACCAGTGGGGCAATATCACCGGCGGTATCGACCTGACACGGCGTTTGTACCAACAACAGGTTTACGGGTTGACCTTGCCGCTTGTTACCAAGGCCGATGGCACGAAGTTTGGCAAGACTGAGACCGGGACAGTCTGGATCAGCGCCAAGCTGACCTCACCCTATGCTTTCTATCAGTTCTGGCTTAATACGGCCGATGCGGATGTTTACAAGTTCCTCAAGTATTTCACCTTTATTGATCTGTCAGAACTCGAAGCCATTGAGCGCAGCGACAAGGCGGCTGCGGGCAAGCCGGAAGCCCAGGGTATTTTGGCCGCAGCAGTCACCGAACTCGTGCATGGCGAGCAAGGGCTGCGCGCCGCGCGCCGCATCAGCGAAGCCTTGTTCTCAGGCGATATCGCCGCCCTTACGGCAGAAGACTTGCAACAGCTGGAGCTGGACGGTTTACCCTGTACAGAATTGGCCGGGCCGGTGCAGCCAATCGTCGACGCGCTGGTCACGACCGATCTCGCCAAATCCAACAAGATGGCGCGCGAGTTCCTCGGAAACGGGGCGGTGAGTGTGAATGGACAGGCGGTTACTGCCGTCGATTTTGAGCTGGCTGGCGGGAATGCCCTGCACGGGCGCTATTTTGTGCTGCGACGCGGCAAGAAACTGTTCCATCTCGTCAAATTCATCTAGATTTTCGGTTTTCTTCAGGCAAGGTATTTGACGGGATTTGTCTCCGAAAAATATATTTTCAATTCTTGTTGTTTTCCGTTGATTTGACCCTTGCCAAAGCCGTCTGTCTGCGTATAATACGCGCCCTCTGTGTCTGAAGACATGGGGTTTATATGCTCTTTAAAAATGCGGATTAAGTAATAGAGGTGGGTGCTTGCCGAGATGGGGCTGTATCATTTACAGCGTCTGTTGAGGTCACCATTGTGGTGGTTTTGACAGACTCATCAGAGGTAAGCAACTGCGTTATT
>Ga0222714_10005661_pt1 | contig 11810 bp, 13 predicted proteins | sample C33_3DmetaG_FD_165048 | JGI IMG/M metagenome (GOLD analysis project Ga0222714, IMG submission 165048) | Estuarine water microbial communities from San Francisco Bay, California, United States - C33_3D | ecosystem: Environmental > Aquatic > Marine > Unclassified | place: USA: California... | reverse complement strand
CGACACAATGGCAACGGCACTGATTAGGGCTACGTAGATTTCTGTCGGCATGAGTGTCCAGCCATTGCTGCACTCTGGCTGGTATTGATTCTGCCTTGAAATATCGAATGTGCCACGGTTCGGCCCCAGATCGGAACTCCCAGCAGAATCCGAAGCTCAGGCAGTTGGCTTCCATCCACTCCAGGCGTTTGCCAGAAGCCTCAAATATGTCCACAGCCAAGCCCAGATTGTGCGTAGAAGTACCAGGCACAGCCATAACAGCCAGCCCTGGCTTTAGGTAATACTTTTGCCCTTTGTAAATCCTGATGGATTTGGTGTTATTGATTGGTGCTGTGGTGTACCGGGCCAAGAAACCTCGCTCTTGAGTGGCTAGGTCGCGGTATGTGTCAGCAACGCTGGTGGGCTTGAACGGCCTGATGCCGTCAGCATGCGCAGCCTTGCGCATCGCTTCATATGCCTGAGCTGCCAGCCAATGCAACCGACCGTAAGGCCTGATCGAGCGCAGCAAATACGCCGGTATTTCACCAGGTTTGACGTTCGCTAAATCAGCCGGGAGCCGTACCGGCTTGACTGGTCTGTTCACTTGCGGCCGTACCGCGTGTCTTTAGTGTTTGCCCAGGCGTAGATCATTGGGAGCACTGCTGCCAGCCCTGCTTTGACGGCGTTTGTTAGATCGTAATCGCTTGTGATAAGCACGGCGACGCTTCCAGCGACGAATGCTTTTAACCAATCTTCGAGCATTGGTGCCCACTTCATTAGCCCACCAACGCTGCAATTTCGGTTTCGCTCAATCCAAGGTCAACGAGTTTGGCGCGCGCTGATGCACGTGTCCTAAGCAAGTCGTCGGCTGCTGCTGCTTGTGTTTCCATTTCGGCGCGTACCGCATCGAGGGCCGTTTCCTCCTCGGCGGTCATGTCACGGTCAATGCCATTGTCGTTGATGCGGTGTGTCATATCGTTCCTAACTGTTCGCGTATGCGTACACACGGTAATTGCCGGTCATGGTTCCTGATGAGCGTGTGACAATGAAACCATCAAATGCGGTTGCGGCAGTGAACTGTAGTGTTCCGTAGCGCGGCGTAGTGCTTGAATAGGATTGCATGTTGGTCACAAATGCGTTGGTCAATGTGGTTTGTTGCGGTCGGTAGATGTCAAGCGTCATGGCGTAATTAGATTCCCCAACACCTGTGCTGCCAAGCGCGAAACTGGTTCCACCGGCGCCATAGTTGCCGTCAAAACTGCCACCGCTACTAATACCAATCAAACCTCGCGTATAGTTGCTGGTTGAAATTGTTGCGCCGCCAGCGCGATATTGCCATGCTGTGTCACCAGTACCCGTCGCAGAGGCCGTAACCAAAAAAATCACGCGATAGTTCTGATACGTCGATGTAAAGCAGGAATCCACTGTGACCGACGAAACGGCGCTAAAGCTTGCGCCGGTGATGAACGTGAGCGCTGAGGCACCAACTGCGACCCATGACGAACCGTCATACACCTCGGTACTGTTCGTGTTTTCCAAATAGCTGTACTGGCCTTCAGCCAACACTTTCTCACCTGTGCCGCCAAATGCAGCCGTTCGAGCAGTGCTGTCAGCGAACACTGGAATACCGGTATTGATCTCGGTTTGTTGCTGAGCTGTCAGGACTTGCCCAGCCGTAAAGGCTGGCACGCTGGTCTGTTGGTTCGCACCCATAGTTACCTCATCCTAATACGTTTGTGCTGTCAAGTTGACCGTACACAGCGTCATCCAGAATCAGCTGGAATACCACCGTGGTTGGGGCCGTGTAGTACGTGATGCGATGCCCTGACGCAAAATCAATGCTGGCTTCAATGCCTTCAATGCTGAGTTCCGAGGTAAGCGTTGATAGCCCGGTCACAGCCTTGGTGACCGTGATGGTGTCACCAATGTCCACGGTGGCAGCCAGGTTGCGTTCTGTGTTGTCCAGCATGTTGAAACGTGTGCTGACTGCTGTGTAACGCGGGCCTGGCTCGCCCTCGAGCAGGTAGTCAGCCAGGTCGTCAATTTGGCTTTGTTCGTGCAGCAAGCTGCCGGTGACGGATTGCGACTGGATGAAATACGTGGCCTGACTGGTCAGATCGTCGGCGGTGGCTGTCGTGCCGTTAAGTGCCTCAACGTATGCGCGATTTATTACGCCATCGGCATCAAACTCAATCTGCACCTCGTCGTATGGCGTTGCTGTGCCATCGTCGGCAAACGTCAATACTGAGCCGCTGAGCGTGGCACCGATACGCGGCTGGAACGTCAATTTGCCATCTCGAGACATGAACAATCGCCCTTGTTCGGCCTGGTTGATGGCATTGAGATATTGCATGGTGTTGGTGCCAGCATTGACGTTGTATGCGTTGTCATGCCCAAGGTTGACCGTGCCAGTGTCAATGTTGGTCGTGCCTTGATAGTCAATTTCGGGAAGTGCTAGAACTGTTTCAATGCGTTCGCCCGAGGTTTCCGCACTCGGGTTGAACGCAGCAAATTGCGTTTGTGCAAGCAAATAGAAATCATCTGAACAGTTGACCTGCACTTCGTTCGGCCCAGCCAACGCGAACAAGTAGTTGTACCCGGTCACGTAGCCCACAAACAGATATTCGGATTCACGGCTCAGACGCACTCGACGCATTGGTGCTAGGCCGGGTTTGTCGTTTGTCGGGTCGTAGTAGGGGCTGCTGGTGTCATATGGGCCGAGGATGCCTGTTTCGTCACGCATGTTGAAGCTCATGGTGCCTGCACCGAACTGATCGTCAATCTTTTGGCGACCGCGTTTGTAGCTCACACGTGTCACAAATTCTGTTATGTCGGCGTATTGAGTGCTTGGCCCCAGCGTGTATGTCGTATTGTCCAACACGCCTTTTACCGAATCATCAAGCCTGAAACTGTTGACATCAAAGCCGGTGTCAAGCTCGAGCAGGTAATTACCTGATTGGACAACACTTGTCGCCATTACGCCACCAGGATGTTCGCCGGGCCTGATCGACGGTTGTACTGACGCAACGCATTCACAATCACATCGCCCAAACGCTCATCAGCGACATTGGCGTTGATGTTGATAGTGACATTGCCCATCTGATTCATCTTGGACAATGGGATGACAGCCTCAGGGCCAGCCTCACCAACAACAGCCAATGTTGGCCCGGTCACAATGCCACCATCCGCAAGCCCTGGTATTTTGCCTACCAAGCCACCAACAGCGCCAGCAATACTGCTGACACCTGGAATCTTGCCCAATGCACTAATCACCTTGCCTACTAGATCGAGCGCGGCTTTCAGTGGGCTAATGATGTATTCCTTGAACGCATTACCTAGAAACTCTGCGGCTTTGCTGACCACACCAAACTTCTTTTCCAAGACAACGAATGCAGCTACTAAGGCCGCAATGCCGACGATGATTAGTCCGATTGGGTTGGCGCTCATGACAAAGTTCAACGCCGCCTGGGCAACCTTCACGACTACCAATGTGGCTTGGTACACCTTCATGGCTGCGTTGACAGCAAGCACGGCAGCTGCCAAACCGGCAACGACACCGATTGCTATGGCGGTCACGTCTTTGTTGGCTGCCATAGCCCCGGTAAGGCCACTGAGTAGTTTGGTGCCTTTCTCAACGATGGGCAGCAGGATCATGCCGAGCTCGGCCTGCAAATCCTTGAACTGTGCCGTCAAAATGCGTTGGCTGTTGGCTAGGCCGTCGCTGGTGCGCTCGAAATCGCCCTGGGCATCGGTCGTGGCTTTCATGATCAGCGACTGCGTAGCCAGAGTCTTTTGCTGGGCTGTCAGTTTGTCCGTGGTGCCATCGAGGGCTTTGTTCAGCGATTGCTCGGCCTGCTCCAATGCCAAGCGGCTCTTTTGAGCTTCAATGGAATCCTCACCAAATTTGGCAACGGTTTCCTGATTCTTTTGGAACGCAATGTCAACCTTTTGCAAAGCGATGTTCAGCTTGTCCTCGTTGATGGTTGTGGTAACCAATCCCATAGCCATTGCTTCGGCTGCTACAGCGTCAGCAGACAGCAGGACACCAAATCGTCGCAGAGGCTCGCTTTCGCCTCTGAGGGCGGCTCCTAACGCTTGTACGGCCTCCTCTGGGCTGGTGTTGTTGAATGATGCCAGGTCTGAGGCCAGGCTGGTGAAATCGGTGCTGAATGATGCCAAATCTTGCCCGGTCAGCCCAGCAGCCTTGCCAAACGTGCCGAATGTGGCTGCCGCGTCGAGCGCCTGCTGCCGGGTTTGGCCCAATGACGCTGCTGCCGTATCCGCAAAAATCTGTACTTCGTTGGCAGCTTCACCAAAGATGACGTTGGTTTTGCTGATGGTTTCGTTGAGATCGCTGGCTGCGGTGACCGCTGGTACAGCTGCGGCTGCGATACCAGCCAGGGCTGCGGCTGCCGGTATGGCTGCCTTTTTGATGGCAAACTGGGCTTTCTTGCCAGCGCCTTCGAGTTGCTTGAATTGCTCTACGGCGCGGCTGATGCCTTTGCCGTCAAACTCACTAATGATGGGGATTGTTACAGCCATTAGTCCAACAGTCTACGATTTGCTGCATCGGTAATTCTTTCAACTAGATCAGCCATGTTTTTGTTGACCTGGTTGGCGTGACGTTCATAGGTGGGCCACATCAAACGTGATGCTCGACCGTACAAAGAGTCCAATGCAGCACCGAGTCTGTTAGCCGATTTGCGACCGGCAATGTCAAAGATTGTGCCTGCTGGGCTTTTCATGGTCACACTGAACACAGCCAAACTGTTACCGCGCCGCCTATTGCTGTACCGGGCAATGATGCTTCTGCTGACAGCCGATTGCGACCAGGGCAACAATTTGCCAGCTTTCCAATTACGCCTAAATCCTGACAACGGCATGTTGACTACCTGTGATCGAGCATCACCAACGACCGGCTTGACGATGTCCTTGAAATCTTTTTTAATTCGGGTTGCCAGGTCGGGTTGAATCTTTTGCAGTTCGCGCATCGCGTCTTTGACACCAACGACCGTGACTGTTGAACTAGCGACCATGTTTGTTTGCCTTCTTTGCTAGAAGTAACACGGTAGCCAAGTCATCCATGTCGAACTCAATGTCCGGAGGCCACCATCCAGTTGCCAGAAGCAAATCTGCTAACTGTCGCCTGATGCTGTGGCTTCCGTAGGGTTTGCTTGCGCGGATTCCACCACGTCGAAACTGTCCACTGCCAACAGCCAAGTGTCGTAATCTCGCGCTTCGCGTTTGCCGACCGTCAGCTGATGCCAGCACATGAACATCAAATCGTCGATACCAATGCCGCCTTGGAGATCGCTGACACGGCGCTTGAACTTGCGTTCCCATGCAGCGACCGTCGCAATGGTCGTTGTGATTTGTTCTGTAACCAATTCCGCTGCTGGTGTCGCGTACGACACCTTGATGGTTAGTTTCACGGCGTGGTGTCCTCGACCAGCACGCCGCCGGTGACGGTGATTTCCACTTCGGACAGTTCACCGACTGAACCGTTCACTACGTCAAGCGATTCCAGGTATCCGCCGGTGATTTGGAACTCGGGATTCGTTGCCGAGATTGCATCCCCGGTTGGCTTTACTGCCACGTACACGTTGGTGCCGACCAATGCGGTGAGGTCAACGTAGGTGCCTGGCGTTGACGAGTATTCCATCAACAGTGTGGCGGTGACCGTCACGTTGGTGAGTCCACCCACGTATTGGCGACCGGTGTTGCCGAATGATGTGCTGTCGAGTGATTCACGCGATTTGGTGATCACGACGCTCTTGCACTGGTCGGTCAGGTCAACGACGGAGCCTGAGCTGGCACCGATGCCGAAGGTCGGGGTTGCGAGGTATGTGGTTGCGTTGGCCATGTAGCAGATCTCCTCTACGTCGAGGGTCGCTGCTTACCCGTTTGGCAGTCTAGTAGCCCTATGGGCTCACTTTGGTGCGTATTGTCAGCTCGTACGCAGGGTAGTCAGCGCCGCCGTACGAAACTGTGGTGGGCCGTGCTTCGGTTAATCCGATTTGTGCTGCACGGACTAAATCAGCCAAATCCAACAGCTGATCAAGCGTGCGATTGTCGCCAGTGCCCAGGCCGACTATCACGACGCGATATTCCATGTCTGCAACCACGTTGCTCGCCATCATGATTGTTGGCGCTTCAACAATGCAGCAAGGCACGTTGATATTGCGTGGATCGTCAAACACACGCAGCCCGGTAATCGTGCCAAGCTTCGTTACCAGTTGGTCGTAACCATCCTTGAACATGTTTGCCATGTCAGGCCACCTGTGGCTTATTGACTCCGAGCAGGCGCAAAATCTGTCCGTAGTTGCCGGTTACTGGGCCACCTGTTGCTAGTGGGTCGAATGATGCAAAGGCTTCGGTGCTGCCACGTTCGCGGTAGAGGATGGCTGCGTACTGGACGGTGCCAAGCTTGGCATCGCCACCTGGCACGGAGCTTGGTGAGTCGAAGTAGCCGGACTCCTGGCGCTTGCGGTATGCGAACTGGTTGGCTGCGCTGATTGCCATGTTGGCAACGTCTAGGTCGGCGCTCGGGTTCGTGAACGTGAAGCCCAGGTAATCCTCGAGGTCGTCCAGGACAATCCAGGAGCACGTGATGCTGTAGGTGACTGTGCCGGTGGCAGCTGCTCGATCAGCGTCATCCGTGGTTAGCGCAAATTGCACCTGGTTGGGGATGATGGTGTCAGTGTCGTACTGGTAATCGCCCTGCTGGGATACGCCGATGAAGTAATACTCAGGCAGCGCCAGAATCTTGTGTGTGCCATTCCATGTGGCGTTGATGCCACTGATGGTGATTGACTGTCCGACCTCAAAGTTGTGAGGCTCAAGCAACTGAACGATGGCAACATTACTGACAACCTGTTTATGGGTTACCGAGTAAGTCGCCACCGTTCAGAGTCGCCTGGAGGGAACGAACTATCAGCTTGCAGCGACGAACTTGGTCGCGTCAATCATCAAGGTGGCGAAGTAGCCACGGAACTTGATGTAGCGCGACAGCGAGCCATCGGCTGCCTCAACTTGGAGGGCACCCTTCTGCTGTTCGTAGATCTCAAAGCCGTCTGGGTTGAGCACGGTTGGTGCTGCTGCCCAGTGGCGGTCAACGATGACGGTGAGGCCGAAGGCGTTCATGGCGCTGGCTGCCGGTGAGGCGTTGCCGAATGCGTTCATGGGGCCGATGGCTGGGAACAGTGGGCGGTCTGCCGTGTCCACAAGCTTGCCGAGGTTGGCAAACGCGCTTGAGCCTACGAGCAGGTGGGTTGGCAGGTTGCCGTTGCTGTTGGTGAGGATGGTCGAGGCTGCGTCGTACACGAAGCCAATCCACGAGGCCGGGTCGGTCTGCGTGAGGACCGAACCTGACTGTGTGATGCCAGCCGCCAAAGCAGCTGAAGCAACTTGGTCGGTTTCGTCGGCGTAGATACGCGCCATGTCATCAACCAGGAGGCCGAGCACTTCTGGCTCAGTCCAGTCCATGTCCTCTTCCGAGAGGCGAACGTATCCGCCGTACACGCCCTTGGTGACGTTGTTGTTCTGCACAACGAACGTGCCCTGGTCGAGATTGGCGTTTTCGCCGTTGGATGCACCGATCGTGGTGTGCGTGGTCACCTTCGGGCGACGGAACACTTTGCCACCACCGGGCATGGCCTTGACACCGAATGCGTCAACAATCGGGCGCAAACCACGGAAGTTGTTGTACACCGGGCCGAGGATTGGCTCGGGCAGAATGCCGGGCGTGTCGGTCGTGGTTACATCGGGGGCAGCAGCCTTGATGTTGGCAAGGAACTCTTGCGCTTCGGAGCCACCGCGCAGCAGCTTGCTGATGTACTCAGCAGCTGATGGCAGCTTGAACTCTTTCTTGGGTGCAGCGAACAGCATTTGTGGTGCTGGTGCTGGTGCAGGAACTTCGGCTGGTGCTTCGACCTTGACTTCTGACATTGTGGTTGTCTCCTCTTGGGGTTCGGTCGCTGCAACCTCTGTAATCATAGCGCCCTTGAATGCAGGTGCTGTTACCAATGATAACTCCACCCAGTTCGCTTTTTTGATGATCATGGTGCCGTTGTCGTCGTACGTCGCGTCAACTACGTCAACGCCGACCGATACCGAGTCCACGGCCTCGTCCTTGATGAGCTCGAGCATGTCGTTGCCCTCGGAGGTGGCGCTAATTCGGGCTGTGAACAACATGCCCTCCTCGGAGTCCAAGCGGCCTGTGACTACGCCGACCGGCTGCTCAGAATCGTGATATTTCAACAGTTTCGGCTTCTTGCCGGTCACTGGCAGGGCACCGCGCTCAAACCTGACGCGAGTGCCATCGCTAACGGTGGCCTCGGTGTTCCAGGGGACGGCAACGCCGCTGATCGAGCGTGGCTTCTCGCCATCCTCGGCAAGCACAAACGTGTTTTCGGCTGTTAGGCGAATCATCATGCCTCACTTTCGTCATTAGAGGGTAGCCCCCGAGCCGGTGCAGCGTTGTCCGACTCGGGAGACATTTCTGCTTCCTCCAGGTAGCTCTCCACGTCTAGGTAAATGTAACGACCGCGTGGTGTCACGCTGTTCTGGCTCAGAGTCTGCTCGATGCAGTCAATGAACGGCTTTGCACCGAATAGGTACAGGTCTTGGCGTGCTTGCTGTGCGTTCTGATACGTCATGCCCGAACCTGATGGCGCACCGACCAAGTACGGAGGAATGTTTGCTAGGCGTGCCATCTCAAGTGCCTGATACGTGCGTGCCTCGGTCAGCTGCAACTTGCTCGGATCCATGTACGACTCTTTCCAGTCGACGTACTGGTTCAACGCAGCAATGGCGTTGTTGTTTCGTGCAGCTGCGAAGCCGGCAGCAAGTTCGGACAATTCCTCACCGCTCAGCGGTTCGCCCTCAGTCTGTTTCAGCACACCGGCTGGTGTCTGATTCTTGGCAAAGCGTTCAGCACTGGTGTCCAGGTTGATGTTGGTGCGAATCGAGCGTGCACCCATCGTCAGCAAGCCTTGGATGGGGCTGAGAAACTGCACTACGTCGTTCGGGTCAAGGCGGTAGCCGTTGAAGTACACCTCTTTGCTGGGGCCGAACCATTGTGGGCCAGCCTGGTCACGTGTCTGCACGTTGTCGGCTGGAATCCACGTAAACGTGGCTGGGAAGCCGTTGCCGAATCGGCTGGTCACAATCCAAAATGCGCGTCCGTAGAACAGCAGGTCGTCAGTCGTCCAGGACATGATGAAGTTGCGTGTGACGTTCGGGTCGGGCTGATGGAACCACGTGTCATCAGGCAGGTGTACGTCCTCGTAGTCCTCGCCCACCCATTGCTTTGAGTACTGGTGAATCTCTAGGCAGCCGACCATCGAGCAGATCAGGTCACGTGCCCGGCTGATGGTCGGTATTTGGATTGCTGCCGACCGATTGAAGTCGGTTGTGTACGTCATGAAGTTTCCGACCAGCGGATTGCCTGCTGCACCGGCTGCGCCAATCTGGGCGTTGGTGTTGTTCGCTACTGCGCGCTTCAATGAGAATGCCATCGTGCGAACAGTCTAGGCACTCGATGCAATGACAGGACGGTTGACCATTGGTCGTGGTCGGCTCATCATGCCAACAGCCCACACCAAGCAACGCGCCAACTCAATCGGCCCAGACGACTTCTGCGATGACAACGCGATAGCGCCAGGAGTACGAACCGCGACAGCTCGACCAACATGTTCCGCCAGCATCGTTTCACCAGTGTGCTTGACACGACCTTCGTTGATCAGATTCTTGACCATCGAGGTGTAGCGGCTGATCTCCTGGTAGCCGACCAGCACCCTGCGACGTTGCAGATCGGAGGGGCAGTTGGTGTCCAGTGTCGGCGTGATAGCAACTTGCAAGCCTGAGTTGGAGGCCAACTGCTTACGGATGTTATCCCAAACCTGTGTGATGGTTTCGCACATGAATGCGACAGTCGCAGTCAGCATCCCAGCAGTATTCGCGTTCACACGTACAGCCACGTACCTGCCATCGTCTAAGGAGACTTCCACGGCGAGCACGCCGCCAGGCAAGGGTGGCAAATCGGTACGACAAGACTCCCACCGTCCAGGTGGCAGCCACGACAGCTCTGATTGCACCCATAGGTTCACGCTAGACCGCAGGAAGCCAGCACGATTCGGCCCCTTGGATTCGGATTGGACTGTGCGTATGTCGAGCGTGTGCCCGAGCGCCGGGTTGGCGTATTCCCATGCAGCTTCGCTCATCGGATCTAGTTCAGGTGGTGGGCTGTATTCAGCGAGGTACACACTGCCAGTGCTTTCACCCGAGTCAATGGCACGTACGCCCTGCTCGCGCCAACGCAACATGGCAACGCTGTCCTCGGTACCGGCAGTGCTCCACATCGAGCACAACGGATTCGGCCTGGCACGTTGCGTGGGCAGGAGTCCTATGTCGAGTGTTTCCGAGTCAATGCCGAACACTTCGTCGGCAATAATTAGGTCAACGGACATACCGTGACCGCTGGATGGCCTGGCTGCTTTGACGTACCACTTTGAGTCACCGACTTTGATGCTGTTACGCCCATACGCCCACACAGCCTTGACACCGAACTTGGACTCAATTACCGGCGCTAAATCCTGAAACAACGCAGTCGCTAGATCAAGCCGGTGAGCCGTAGTCAGGATTGTCTGAGGCCCGACCTGCGTGGCGTACTGCGTCAGCCACCATCCAAGCAAGGCTTTGAGCGCAACGGTCTTTCCGTTTTGTCGAGCAACTGACACAAGTGAAACATGGTTGAGGAACTGCCCTTGGGCATCCACTGCCAGTTGATTGTTGAGAACATGCCTCTGCCATGGCATGAGCTCCACTCCGAGAATGCGCTGAGCCCAATCTGCAACTTCCGGGCCGTAGCTTCCGGCAGCATCCGTGATGATCGTTTCGATTCGTGGCAGGTCATGACCTTTTCCTTTCCGCTTCGGGTTTTCCTTTTGGGATAACGAGAACGATGGGCGCGGGGTCAGGAGTAAAGGTTGATCCAAAAAATCTGAACGTTTCTTTGGGTTTGCCTTGCGTTTAGGGGTGCCCCGGTTTTGTTTTGCTCCTGGACGATTGGCGGCGCGTGCTCGACCTTTTGCTGCTTTGTAGTTGGCCCCACGCCTGGCATTGCACGGCTTACAACTTGGCACCAGGTTGTCCAGGTCGTTGCTTCCACCGCGGTCAATTTCGATGAGGTGATCTGCTTCTGTTGCAGGCCTGCGTTTGCACCAGTGGCATAGGGGTTTGTCGCGGAGTAGTTCCCCCCTGTTTTTTTGATAGGCCCCGGTTGAACGGGGCCGCCTATTTTTGCTGGGCATGGGGGGCTACCGCTGACGCGCTTCGCTTGTCCTAGCGCCCTCGCAAGCTCGGTTGCTATCGGTTCTCATGATTCGAGTCTCACTGTTTCTTAGGCTAGGCGGTTTGTTTGTGGTATGTGTGTTGGTTTGTCTGTGGTGTGTGTGTCTTAGGGCAGAGTGCCCCCGGGCACCATCCCGACCGTTGATGAAGCACGGTTCACACTCGCCACGCAATGGATCTGTTTGCATGGGCTGCCCTGCCCTTCTGATGGGCGAACTAGGGATGATGAGTCCTCGAGGATTTGCACCTACACCCGGTCACGCTGCCGGGAAGCACCAATGTGATTGGCGTACTTTAGTTTTTCCAAGCTGTTATTACAGCAGAAGCCTCCTGCTTGGTTAGTTCATCAAATTTCACGACCTCACGATTCAACACGTTGCCGACCTCGCGCATGGTCTGACTACCGGGCGTAAAGCCTCGAGTCTTGGCAAGCACTCTGATCATGCCAATCTGCTTCTCGGAGGCTTTGCCTGGGCCTG
>Ga0222714_10005660_pt1 | contig 11815 bp, 10 predicted proteins | sample C33_3DmetaG_FD_165048 | JGI IMG/M metagenome (GOLD analysis project Ga0222714, IMG submission 165048) | Estuarine water microbial communities from San Francisco Bay, California, United States - C33_3D | ecosystem: Environmental > Aquatic > Marine > Unclassified | place: USA: California... | reverse complement strand
ACAAATATTTCAGTTACCCCAGATCCAGGATTAGAGAAAAATACAGTGGTTCCAATACCAACTCCAGATACTGAACTTATACCCAAAGATTCTACTGGATTGAAATAATATTCTTTGTTTACTTTATCGTTGAATGATGTTTTATACCCAACATTAATAAGAACTCTTCTTGACAGTTCTTCAATTCTTGTTGACAGTGTGTGAGAAACCCCGACAGCACCATTTTGCGATCTTAAAACTCTGAGTCTAGAAGAAATTTTGTCAACATTTAGAACTTTAACCTGTTCTGAATTAGATCCAGTGCCTATTCCGAGGATATCATTCTCTTGAAGTTGAGGAAATTCAATATTCCCCGAAATTGAAATGTAAGTTACAATTCCAGTAACTCCATCAGTAGCAATAAATTTAGATACTGTTAAGTAATTTGTAGAGACTCCTACCTCATAACTTCCATCCAAGAAAGAGGAAGTTGTGGAAAGTCCAGATACATTTATTACATCATCTTTCTTAAATCCATGAATTGCAGTTCCAATTCCAAGGAATGTGCCATCTCCTTTGATTGGATAAAATTCAACGTTCGATATTTCAGTTCTTGCAACACTTATTGCTGATGGACTTGCTCCTAAAATCTTGGAGACCCTAGACGCAGAGAAGAATTGAGATTGTGGTTCTTTTTCAAAAACAACTCTATCATTAACTTTATAGTTTGTACCACCAGTTTCAATTCCAATATTATCAATGTATCCTTTTTGGATTGATTTTATCGTAGAATCTTGATCAACCAGATCATAAGACTTTTGGAGGTAATCATATCCACTGTATTCTTTATTAAGTGCATATGGATAAGTATTTCTTATCCATGAATGAGAACTTACATCATACTCATCATGATTTGAATTTGGATCATAGTTAAACTCATCTGGACTTGATTGGAAATTTTTTCCAATTAAATATGGGAAACTTGGTTTCTTGAAATTCTTAAATGCACCATCTGTAGAAGAGGATCTATCAAAAGTTGCAAAATATGCATAAGTTCCATTTGGAAAATCGGGAGTTACACAGAATCTTCCATTATTCTCATCCAAAACTGATTCATCTGTGGATTCTCTCCACTCAAAGTCTTCTACAAAAAATTCCTCTGGGAAAGCACTTGTTGGGGGTCTGTTTGGTTTTAGTGATAATGAATAACCAGATTTCATTTGAGTTATACTACCACCAGATGTAGTGGAGTATGCATATGGTCCATAGATTGGGTAACCATCATAAGACCATCCAATGATTGATGAGTGTGATGTGTTATCTACTTCTTGACCATTCTGAATTTCAAGATCTTTTTTACCGTAGAGTGGATTTCCATCTTGATCGACTGAATATATAACTTTTCTTAATGTTCTTGGAGCATAAACATAAGAACACTGCAGTTCAAAGTCTGTATTATTTGCTTCTGATATGAAAACATCATCTGAATTTATGTTTGGTAAGTTTTTCCCAAAATTATTAATAGTCCATTTTTGAATATTTGGAATAAATTTAGCACTAGAACCGGTTTCTTTAACTTCAATAGTGGTGGTTGAAACTCCGTAACCAACTCCAGACTTGTTAATCTCTACTCCTACTATTTGCCCATTTAAGAGTTTTGGAACTAAATTTGCACCACTTCCAATTCCAGATACAACAAGAGTTGGTGGTGAATTATATTCTTGACCACTTCTGTTAACAATAACGTCGATAATCTTTCCACTTTCTGATACTACAGCCTCTAGTAGTGCTCCAGTTCCAGTTCTTAATGTTACATCTGGTTCTCTCTTGAAGTTAATAATTTCAGACGATCCATATCCAACTCCAGTATTTGTCAGTTGAATAGAAGTTATTTCTCCTCTTACTATTGGTTGGAGAATTGCCTTAAATTTACTACTTCCAGTTGAAGCAATACCAATGTTACCAACAACCTCTACTGATACTGGTGGGTAATTAAAACTGTGAGTTCCTACACCAGTTGAAGCAAAATCTTCATATTGTTTAGTGTTTAAGTAAAAATCTTTTGCAGTAGTACCGACCCCAACAGAACTTAATTTGAATGTATTTTGATCTATTTCAGTTACATAGTACTCTACTGTGGTAGACAACCCAGAAACTGCAGTGCCATCAAATGAGTATTTGACAATTTCTCCAGTTTTATATCCATGATTATTAATAGTTACAGTATTGAGTGCTGTGTTGATACCAGAAGAAGAACAAAGTCTCTGCTTTGTTTCGTATCCAGATCCAGCATTTGTTAAAGTTACTGATCCAACTACTGATTTTCCATTTAATGACTTTAATTCATGAACACCTGCACCAGCACTTGTAAGAACAACGGTATTAATTCCCAATACAGAATCATTTAAAGTATTGTGAAGTTTCACAATATATGGACTTTGTACAGATACATGATATACTGCATCTGTAGACAATCCAGAAATTGCCCTCTCTCCAAAAGTTTTATATACTACTCTTTCACCATTTCTAAATTTGTGGTATGTAGTAAATCCAATAGTAGATGCATCTGAACCAAAACCAACAGTTCCTATACCAGAAATATCTGTAGAAACTCCTGTTGGGTTGAAAGAAACTTGGTGTGGAACTACAACTAGATTTACATCTGCTGTTGCCCCACTTCCATTACCACCTGTTATTTTTACTTTTGGTATTTCTACATAATCAAATCCAGAATTTAAAACACGTATTTCTTTAAATTCACCTTTTACTGCACAAATGCCAGTAGCACCTGTTCCAACAGAATCACTTATGTTAACAACTGGAGGATTTACAACATCATAATTTTCTCCTCCAGACGAAATGTCAATAGATTCTAGAACTCCATAATGTACATAGTTCTTTGATTTATAATTTAAAATTTCAATACCATTTATCAATATACCAGTATAACCAGATTTTGTCTCATATTCTTCAGAATTAATGGTTGGTGTTGATATTTGTCTATAAATTTTTTGAGGTTTTATTGCCTTATTTCTAAATTCTGCTTTCTCTAAAGTGTTTTCTGCAATCGTAACAGTATCTAAACCTCCAACTGGAGTGACTGTTAAGAATTTTTCTGCATATAAATCGGAAACACCTTTTGCAAGTTTGATATTATTGGAGTCTATTCTTTTTACGATATAATTTCCTTCGTCGAACAGGTAACTTATCACAGTTGATTCTGTTACCGTTTTACCTTCTGCATCGGTATAAGTTATTGTATTTTTTTGTGGAGTATAATATACAACATCGCCAGTATAGAAATTATGATCAAGACCAGATGAAATCTGTAAAATTTCTTGACCTAAAGTAAAAGTTCCAGAAAGAGTTATCTTCTGATTTCTTGGATTTAATTTAGTGTCAAGGAAATACGGCAGAGAGTTTGTTGAAACAAGAACTTTGTCTCCATTTAAATACGTGTTTTGCACGTTTGATGGAAACTTATTTAACTCTGGGTAGAAACTAGAGTCAGTTCTGGAAATTCTTCTTGATACCTTGACAATAGTGCTTGGATCTCCAACTCCAGATCCTCTTATTAAGCATGTTCTTTCGTCAAAGACATCAACAACGAATAAATCATTTGGTTTTTTGACTGTAAATCTATCGGTTAGTTCTACAGAATCACCAATTCTTAAAATATTGCTATCCTTTGTTATAAGTTTATAAGTATTATTCGAAGAATCTTCTAAAGTTAGATTTTCAACATCATAATACTGCGCTGTATTGAAAAACCAGTGATTTGCCTTAGTATCTGATGAAATTTTACCTAAAGATTTAATTTTTATCTTCGATCCTACAGATTGATAGTATGTTGATGATGGTTTTTGGAGATTATTTAAAACAGATCTAACTTTTATCTTAATTCCATCAGATTCTCCAGATTCGTCATCAAAACCATATGCATATGTATTTTGATCAACAACAGTACCATCGCTAATAGTGCCAGTAATACTTGTCGTAGTGATTCCTAGGAACTGATTTGGTGATTTATCGGAATAAGTGATAATTCCTGATGTTCCGTCTAAAAATGTAACTGATAAGGTTCCTGACTGTGGGAATCCAATGGTAGAATCTACTTCAAAATAAGTTTGACCAACACTAACTGTGTCAATTACTTGAGTTTTTGCATGAACAGAAAAATCACCATACAATAGTTCCGTAGATCCGTCATTTTTGTTATATGAAGTATCAATGCTTATCTTGTAGTAATTATCGGTAGAAACTCCAACAATAATTTTTTCTACAAAAGATACTGGAGCATATGCTTTCCCAATATTCTCAAATGAGTCTTGGAAAAGGGTTTTATTTAATAAGTTATATGGATCTCCCTCAACAGACTCTACAATCAAGTCCCTTGTAATCTGATATGATGCGTTTGATGGGGTAAAAAGATAATCTTTTGGTCTAATAATGCTTATTTCATCATTATACAGGGCTTTAAAGAGAATTTTGAAAGAATCTTCAGTTCCTCTTGTGGAGTAAAAATCTTTTGATTGTCTAATAAATTGTGCTTGATTGAGATTCTGACTTAATTCCTTTGATTGAAGTCCTGGTAAGAACTGTGCTTTTATTTTTTTAAGAAATTCTTGTAAAAATAGAACACTTAAATTTCTTACAACCGAACCTGCCAAGTGAGAATCTGCACTTGAGGTTGAAAAAACTGCTTCTTCTGGATTGTCTGGATTTTCGAAAGAAGTTACACCAACAAATCCACGACTACAACCTAAAAATCTAGTTCCAACTTTTGCTCTGTAGATAATTATCTCATCATCAATTTGCAGAATACCCGAATTTTCTGGAAACCCTACAGTATTGGATACATCAAGATAATCTTGACTTTCATCAGCATCAAAAGTAAGTTCAGTTTCACTTATTGTATTGGCATTTGAGTTCAGTTTAATGTAAGAATCAATATTCTGAATGAGGTCGATAGGACCCCCTTGGAATTCCAATCCAGAAAAATACTGCGTTAAAAACGAAGCAATTAAAGGAAACTCATCCTTTACATAATTTGGTAATTGACTCTGTAAGACTTGCTTAATCTGAACTCTGTTATTTGCCATTTCTTTTTTACTTATTAATATGGGTTGTTATTGACATCATAATAACTTGTTGAGGACTTATAAGTGGATCCAGATGGATCAGCCCCCGAAGATATTTCATCTACAATCATCTCAACAGAACTGGTGTCCAGTTGTAAATACAAGTCTTGTAATCCAATAACGTCATTTGAGTGTGGAACGGCGAATATTTCCATGATTTGTTGACCATCTTTATTTTTACCCGATACAATGTTGATTGGATTTAAAGTGATACGTCCTTTCACATAATCAATTGCTCCTACATTCCTTCTTCTGACAACTGGTGTTGTTGAACCTTGTGATTGTAAGGAGTACAATGATATCGTTCCAGTTCTTCTATCAATTGGTTCATCAAAAAGATAAACATCATCTGTTATATCTAGCACCTTAAAAGCACTGGATTTTATGTTGTAACCACTCAAGGATTGGACATGCATATGATTGCCAAAATCAATCGCATATTCAGCAAAAGTATCAGTTGCCAACCTTAAATCCCTTCTCATTTGTATTGATGTAATGTTTGAAGTTATTGCGGGATGACTCTGATCAATTATTCCTAAAAATTTGCTGTACTTAAATCTTGTCCCATACTTATTTAATTCAGAAGAATCTGCGTACTTTTGAATATTATTTTGAACTACGGATGAGATGGAAGCAGCATCGGCAGATTGTTTTGTATTGTAATATACCTTACTATTCGTAATTACATACAAATATTTTAGATCTAAAATTTCTGGTACTATTCCAGTAACAGAATACTTTCTCAAATCTCTTTTAATGTTCTCTTTAATTGCTTGAGAGACATAATCACCATTTCTTGGTTTAATGCTGATAAAAACTTTTCCAAATTGTGGGGGAACTAATTCTTCTCCTCCAAATACAGAAATAGATTCTGCCTCTGTGTAAATCTTATTTGGTATTAAAACCTCATAATCATTTGCAGTAATCGCACGATCTTGTGTCCCATAAACTTGTGGTGCATATTTTTTAATTGATGCGACACTTTCAATTGCTTGTCCACCACTAGAGGGTAAGTCTGCTGTTACAAGAGATATTCCGCTAGTTATAGTGTTTTCTATTGAATTTTGTAAGTATACTAATTTTCCACTAAATGTAAAATTATTAATTCTATTTGCTTCTTCTCCTGCACAGACAAGATAAGAAACTTCTACTACGTTTCCGTCTTCTAATGCTTTACCAAAAACACCATCACCAAAAATCAACTCATATTGTTCATCCTCTACTTCTTGAACAAAATAAATCGTTGAAGATCCTGATAATACATTATCAGTATTTTGATCAAACAGACTTACGTTTTGAGTATACTCAACTTTAACGGTAGATGTATCAGTTGGTCTAACACCAACCTTTAAGGTAGAGATATCAATACCAGAATTACCCAAAATGAAACGTTGGTTGGGATTTCTAGATGAATATGTAAATGACTGGTTAACAAGAATACCTTCAGAGACTGTTAACTGGAAATCTGCTATACCATCAGTAACAGAAACTGTTTCATCCTCTAGAATATTAAAAACGTATGACTGATTTCCAAACTGATTTGCTGTTGCTGCTACTGGACCTGCTTTTAATGTAATGGAAGATGGGTTTGCCGAGATTGTGGAGGTATCAACAAAGAAGTTAACATTACATGTTGATGCTCTTCTTGATCTTGGAAGATATCCGATATTTCTTGCAAGTGCAACAACATTCTCTCTCAATGTTGCACTATCAATGAATACCTCATTCGCAACCATATTTGCGTTGTATGAGGTAATGTAAGTATTATATGCCAACAAATCAATAATCGATGACAGATTAGACCCTTCGAAGTCATAATCCGTAAAATTATCGTTCGTTTTTAGAACTTCTTTTAGTGTGGTTTTAATCTGGTCAAAGTCCAGACTAGTAAAATTTAAAAGAGGCATTTATCTTGTTGGTTGCAAAACGAATTCTAGTTGTTGGGCTTGTACTTCTGAACCGATAATTCTATAGGAAATAACAACATCAAATTGATTTGCATCAAAGTTTGGATTTACTGTTACATCAATTAATGATACTCTGGGTTCATACTTTCTTATAGAATCTTCAATTTCATCCTGAATTGTCAGTGCTGATATGTCATCCAGATTTTCAAAGAGAGATTCTGATATTCTTGACCCAAAATTAGGTTGAAAAAACTTCTCTCCAGGGTTCGTAAACACAATATTACGAATAGAGCGAGCAATCGCAGTCTCATTTTTGAGTGCAACAAGGTCATCATTCAGAGGATTGCTCTGAAATGACATGCTGACATCTTTGAAACTGCGACTAACTCGCTCTAGTGGCATGGATACCCGTAAATTCTATAATTATATCTTATTTAGGGGGTATTCCAACTAAAATTCGGTAAGAGGAATAGGTTCAGTACCATATTCCCAATCATCATAATCTTCATCATTACGAATTTTCTCATGAAGTTCTTTCTGAACTTGAAAATCGTGTTTTTTGGGTGTCAAATCATCATTTGAGATCTCACGAAGCATTTTTTGATGCTGTTGATTAGCTAGATTGTCTAAAAAATCGTGCATTTTTACTCCTGATCGGTTAAATCAGAACTTTTTTCGGGGTTGCTATCCCGTGAATCTGAATTATAAGGACTATAACCATGAGAAAAGTGTCCACCTTCAGCAACAAATGGTGGTTTTTCTAATTTTTGTGCTTTTTCAGTAAGTGTCTCCCAAAAATATTCATCTGTATCACCAAGTCTACCCCAATCTGTGCCATTTTCAACCTGATAATACTCTGTAGAGACCTTAAAATCAGGAATTTTGGGTTTTTCTGGTGTCAGACTGTTATCATAGATGCGACATCTGTTATTTGGGTACAGTGCAAACTGTCCATTTTCGAGTTCAATCAAATTAAAGGACTTATGCTCTTCAGGAATCTCACTTGTAGAATAATCAATGGTATCAGTACCCTCATGATAGTTGTCTAATGTGCACTCATACGTCCCTCTAATGCACCCGAAATGCCTTGTACGTACTTCCCAGTCCATTGAACCAATAAACTGCTTATGGATTGCTGTAACCCCATAATCCATGCAGTTCCAGAACTGTAGATTTGGAAGATCAAGGTCTGGAGTTGGTGTTTCTGGACGCGAGACAAACGCGCTGATTGGCAATTTATCAAACATTGCCGCATATTCTGGTAAATAGGTCTCAAAATAAAAAGCACGTCCAGGCATCGACTTTGCCGATACCCAAACGCCCTCTACAAATTCGCCATGACCATCTTTCAAATCACGTAAGTATTCCTTACGAACCCATACTTTTCGTGCAGGTAAATTTGTAATTAAACAACTCATGTATTTTTATATGTCTCTTATCCTATTTACCCTGACCACGATATTTCTTTTTCTTTCCATTACGAGACGTTGCCGAGAGAAGAGTTCGAGCTGAACGTCCTTGACGAGTTTTTTTAGGAGCACCCGGTTGAAACTCCGTCCGATTCATACCACCTTTAGCCATTAGATTTCCTCCATTTCAATTAAATTAGCATCAAAAGAATCCTTACCTTCTGAAGGACTTTCATAGTACTGATCAGCAAGATCTTGTAAAACTTCAAGACATTCTTCGTGCGAGAGGGAAGAGTAAATCTTCCGCCCCGCATAAAGAACATTAAATCGTTTAGATGATTCGAGTTTTCTCATGTCCTACACGAATACGAGGATCGCACCAAATATCAAAACCTGCATCCTTTGCATCAAGACAGAATGAGACATCCTCACCACACATGTCCTGAACACTGCCAGATTCAAAGACTTGCATCTTCGGAGCAAACCAAGGATACTCAAGATTCTCAAAGACACCTTTCTTGATCAGCACCCATCCGAAACCTGTATAATCCACCGTGAAAGGTTTCTTACGCTTTGACATCGTTTCGACAGTTTCGTGATTCATCACTCCACCATTCTTACGGAAATCATCTTCTTCCAACCAGTGTGCAACAGAGGTCGTGTGGCCATCTTCTGTAGCATACCACCCAGCAGTTACCTCACGCTCGGTGCCGTCTTCAGAGACTGCCAGATCACACAACTGCCAGAACTTGTTAGTGTCAAAAACAATATCACTATCAATCCACAATTGATAATCATACTGCAACTTCCCATCCCAAGGAATTTGGTTCGGTCCACGGAGAACATTTGCACCAAGACACTTGCAACGTGCAAAGTTAACCATCGAAGAATAGTCTTGACTAATCTGAATACTCATACCGTTCTGTACCATATCAAAGCACAGTTGTACAAAGTTCTTCAGAAATGTGAACGAACATCCTCGACCTGGAAGACAAAACACAATCGTCTTGCCTCGCATACGTTCTTTGATTGCATCGATATCCCATTCAGGTTGACTGCTCTTTTGGGGCGATGCGGTTTTTACTGTAAATCCTTTAGCCATAAGATTGAATTACCTTCAAGTTCAATTCTATCGTAGTATGTATTCAGTGTCAATAAGAAACTTCTTCAGTGTTGAGTAGGGGTTTCTCTACCTCCTCATATGACAAATCCTCAAGAGTATAATCAGTCTTCATAAGACCAATCATTCCTTTGAGGGTGCGCCATGTCACGTTGAATTCTTCTTCTTTGATATTATGAAAAAGACATTTGTCCTTTGCATAGATGTGGAATAATTTTTCCTTTGGGGACATTTTTTTCCTCCGGAAATTTTTTTTATTTTTATATATCGAACGCGGATTGTCACCTCTGTAGGTTAGGGTAGTTAGCGTTTTTTATATCACGCCGCGCCGACGATATAAACAAACCGCACAAAACGCTGTCTCCACGGTATATTCAATTCTAACACATAAGGGAGCAGAGTGTCAACCACTGCCCCCACTATGTTATCAGAACTCGATCGTATTCAGTGTCGGGACATTATCACCAGACTGCTCATCATTCTCGACGAAAGTATCAAGAATTGACAGGAGTTGATTACCATCAGTAGCACGATTGAGCAGAGACAGCATCACGGACTTGGACATGATTAAAGAAGAAAAGTGTTAGTTAGAAACGTGCCTAGTTTATACTCATACGACAGGAGTGAGTTATACTTAAGATCAGAAATCGAACACGTCAGAGTTAATCTCAATCACGTTAACTTTCTGATCATTCCACTTCACACCGTCACCAGTTTCAGTGGAACCATAACCATTGTAGAGGCAATTTACAAAGGTTTCATAATCACCACACTCACGTGCAAGTTCATACAAACCCTCTTCATTGTTGATCCACAGAGCAACATTCCAGGTCTCATAATTCGTCCACCCGTTATAAGTGGTGTCGGTGAGATCGGTTTGGAAAGTAGCAGGCATGTAGCGGAATCGTTCTTACACTACTGGTACACTTTACTGGTGAGTAACATTAATACCCACACAATCACCAACGGTCGGGCTTACTCAAGTCCTCTACGTAACTATCAATAACACGTTCAGATCCTTCTAACTCGAATAGATCTTCCCAGTTAATTTGATGCGGGTCGAAATCCTCTAGAGTCTCCAATTCCAGAGTGATTCTATAACGCTGCTTTGATGCTTGACGATAAACAACTGACATGAATCTGTGCTCCGTTGGTGATGCTTATACAGTATAGAATAACAGAGAGAAACTGTCAATAAGACTGTGCCTATTTATGAGAATTTCTGATATTTTTGTGTTGTCAATCCCTGGAAAAACTTATGGGCGGGGTCTTGACATTTCTGCGGAGTGGTGATAGAGTGCACGGTAAGATCACAAGACCTGGACACATTTAGAGAGACATAAATGAGGGGACTTGAGTACACTTATCAGAAGGTTTTAGAGGTGCTTAAATATACCTTATTCTCAATAATAACCCCTATTGATTCTCAATAAAACAAACTTATTGAGAACAGTATAACAAACACAAATATATTTTTAATTACATTTTTAATTGATTTTAACCCTAAAAACAATAAAAAAGGGGGTGAAATGCCCCCTTTATGGATTATATTCAGTTAGCGTGATGTTCGTTGAATAAGATCACCAGTCAAGTGAAATGCTTCGCCAGTGTTGTAACGAACGCTAGGGAAAAGAATAAAGGAAACAACGAAGATAATGCCAATGAGTTTCACTTTCTTTGAGTTAATTGGTTTGAATGTGAGATACTTTCTTCTTGACATTTAATCAAGCAAACATGAAACCATTAGTGAAGTCAAAGGTATTATAAACAGGTGAAGTTCCTGCTTGTCCGATGAACTTATCAACGAACCATTTACCTGCTCTTTGATATACACCTTCTCCAGCAATTCCATGCTCTTTGAGAATAGCATTGAGACGGGATTTAGTGGTATTTGATTGCCAACCACCATCAAAGATCTGAACAAAATCTTCACCAATCACAGCAATAGTATTGCCATGGAGACGAACAATAGACTCATTAGTTTCAGGATCGAAAGTAACACTAGTGTTTGCAGATTGCCAGTTCAGATTGTTAGAAATGGCATTGTTCATTTGTTGTTCGATCTTACGCATGTTGAGAAAAGAGAAAAGGTTTTAGGTCAGAGAAGCAATCCCGTAGAGAAGTCCTTTCGGAGAAGCAATCGGGGAGAGAAGTCTGAACCTCTATACAACTAGAACACTTTAGAGGTGAGTAACATTATTCATTTGTAATTACATCCCATTCATATACTCATGGAGTTCTTCATAGTATTGTTCTTCA
>Ga0222714_10005659_pt1 | contig 11816 bp, 20 predicted proteins | sample C33_3DmetaG_FD_165048 | JGI IMG/M metagenome (GOLD analysis project Ga0222714, IMG submission 165048) | Estuarine water microbial communities from San Francisco Bay, California, United States - C33_3D | ecosystem: Environmental > Aquatic > Marine > Unclassified | place: USA: California... | reverse complement strand
GCATCAGAATTATTGAGAATACTTTCAACTAATAATACGAATCCTGTTGTACCGAACTGCACTGAAAACGAAGCCATTACATCAACACAGACAAACTGGAAGACGCAACAATTCCGTTATTCGATTAAGCGTTATGATATTATTCAAAGTGGAACGGATGCGAATAGTGTATCCACACCATCTGCGAATGGTATTAATTTAGAGGCATCAACATATTGGAATAACAATCTGGCAAAGAACATTAAAAAAAGAATCTTCATTGAAGGTACTTGTGGTAATGTTTCGACGGGTGCCTATGCCGCATCATTCAATGCGACTGCCTATAATTTACAAATTCTGGTGAATGGATTTATCTATGGTCAGGGAGGAACTGGTGCATTAAAGAGCAGTGGTGGTGGAACTGGTAATAATGGCGGACCTGCATTATATGTGAATTCACCATCTGGTGGACCAGTTGAAATTGTTGTAGGAGGATCTGCCAGAATCTGGTCTGGTGGTGCTGGTGGATCCAGAGGTGCCGCAGGATCAACAGGAACATCTGGACAATGTACGACCTATTATAATCAGAACACTGGACAGAGTTGTAACAATTGTCCTGGATGTAATGCAGGTGCCACTGCAGACTATGGTTGTATTAATAATGGTGTTTGTGCCCAGTATTTCAAAGGACCGACTTATTACTGGTATTATCGTCAATGCCAATATGCACAAGTCTTTTCAGTTCCTGGTGCCCCTGGTGGTGCTGGTGGTGGAGGAGGAAATGGTCAGGGTTATACTTTAACAAGAACTGATTCTGCAACATTAGGACAATCAGAAGGACCAACTTCAGGATCCCCAGGTGGTTGCCCAACTTATGGTGGAAATGGATTTGATGGTGAAAGAGGATCCAATGGTGCAGACTGGGGTAATAATTCTAATGGTACTGGAGCATTTAATGGTGGAACTGCAGGAAGAGCAATCACAGGTGGTAACTACACCGTCAGTGGATCAACGACGAATATCAAAGGACTTTATCAATAATTGTGTTATAATTAGTATACGTGCATTTTTTATTCAAACAACATGGCTGAACAGGAATATCCTTCATTAGGAGAACAAGGTAAGAATCTGGCAAAGTTCACATTTGAAGTGATTAAAGAAGCATTTGCCAATGGACATGAAAAGTTGTTTGTGAGTCAAGAGATTCAAAATCAACGTTTAGATATTTGTAGAGAATGTCCTTACTTTGATGGTAAACAAGGACGTTGTAGACATTGTGGATGTTTCCTTGCTTATAAGGTAAGGTTCTCATTAGAATCATGTCCTATTGAGAAATGGACAATTAGTGAACAGGATTGGTTAGAATCTGGATTTGAACAAGTTAAGGAAAAGGTTCTGAATCCAGATCCAGAAATTGATCGCCCACGATTCCCACATCAAAAGGAATTAGGAACAAAGTATAAATGGACAATGCCAGAACCTGATAGTCGTACATTGTATTGGTATTGGAATGGTTCAATGTGGGAGTTTGATCCAACACCTGAAGAACCCAATTATACTGAGGAAGAGGTATTAGCACATCGTCAAATGGTTGCAGAACAGGAAATGCAAAGTGTAGGTTTTGTTGATCATGTTGCTCTACAGGATGATTCTCCCGAATTAGTAATGTGGAGAAAGATGGAAAGAGAGCGTCTAATTGCACAAGGTATTGACCCAGATACATTAGAGGAAGAAGAATCATCACAGACTGAAGAGGATACAGAAACAGCACAATTGATTGATTCTATTATTGATGAGATTGCATTGAATACTCTTGAAACTGTTCATGAAGAGGTAGAAGAAGAGCAACCAAAACCAAAGAAGAGAGGTAGACCAAAGAAAACATCATAATCATCAGAACCTCCTTTTTAGGAGGTTTTTTAATTTAAATATAAAACCACATAAATCCTTTCCAAGTATAACGTCCATTACTTCTTAATGATTTAATTAGTCCAGTCCCCCTGCTATTACCACCAACTTTTCTAATCGCATCGGCAATACTTTCAAAATGATGTTCCTGCCATGTTATTTTATTAACTGCTTTGACTGCTTTTTTCTTACTCTTTTGTTCAAGTAGTTTCCATCTATAACCATAACACTTATATCCTTTCTTAGCACTTAATAAGATATTGCTGTTCTTATTACGATCACCAGCAACTTCTTCTGCAGCATCACGGGCATTATCCCATTCTCTTATTTCACCTGTTTCGATATTCAGTCCTTGTATCTTGATGCCAGAGTGTTTACCATTACCTCTGTTCTCATCAGTTAAGAATCCCCAATTTCTTTCTTTTGCTTTTTCAGTTAAAGCAGTTTTTATATTAGCAACTTCTTCTTCTGTTCTTTCTCTATTAGATGCTATTTCACTTAATTTTTGTTTTGTTTCATTACTAAAGATTGGACGACTTCCACCACTTGTTGCATTATAACCTTCTGCACTTTCAAAGGTATTATATTGTTCTATCCAATATTGTTCTTTTTCATCTAATAAACTTTCATCACACTCATCTATTTCTTTAATCATAAAGTTGTGATTGCCATACTTACGCATAGCACGATGTAGTGGTTTATCACTCATTCGCAATGCTTCTTGTATATGTTGTTGCCACCTTTTATTCATTCCTTGGGTGGTTTGTCCAACGTATTTGTGTCCGTTTTGTTTGTTGATGATGAGGTAGATGATTCCTTGGGACATTTATATTTTAGATAACACTTTAATTATTGTATATATCTTATATGTTATTTTAGATAGTTATGATTGTTATTGTGAGATTAAATATTTGGTGATTCTCAATAAGCGTTTTGTAAATGAGAATAAATAAAAGGTTTTATTGAGAATAGTAAGAAAATACTGGTTCTTATTGCAACCTTTGCCAGCGTATCATAAGACGCGCAGTTTGTCAACCCCCGGGGACGCCCAGAAATTCCCAGACCTTGACATTCTTATAAGTTCGTGCTAGAATCTCGACGAGACTTATGTTACGAGAAGCACATAAATCTCGACAAGAGTGTATATATACTATCATGAATCTCGACGAGACGTGTGCATCATAAGGGCTTGCAATCTCGTCGAGCTTTATGCTACAATACATAAGCATCACACAAATCTCGACGAGCATTATGTACGACGACTACGATCTCGACTATACATACGCATCAGATTACACATACGATCTCGACGAGTATTATGCACAAGATGCAGATCTCGACGAGGATTATGCACGAGATGGGCAAGATTACGAAACGCTTGCATATCGTCATTATGCATGATATAATCTAGTACACATACACGAGATTCTTATGCCTACCACACACGCAAAGCGCATGGTACGAGTTACACTAGATCTTATGTGTTATGAAGATCTAGAACTAGAAGGTATTAATTGGCGTGAACTCCTACACCTAGAAGGTGATGAGGATGTCAATGTTAGCATCAAAGATTACAGCGATATCTTCTGATGTGACAGTTCGAACATTGGATCTTATTCTCAATTACTAGTCCTTATTGATTCTCAATAACAAGATCTTATTGATAATGATATAATTCCCTATTAGCACGAAGATCATCGGAATTCAACCGATCTTGTGCCACTTTTTGAACTGTCACAAGACTAGTTGCAATTGCCCACCTGATGGGATATTCTACATTCGTCGTCGGGAATTGCTTCGTGAAAGACATTCGAATTCGTGTCGAAACCTACGATGGTTTGTGTACAATTTGGTATGAGCGTTCAAAACTCAAGAATGCTTGCGACATTATCAGCAAGCGAGTATACAACCAACTCTGTGGTTTGAACATCAAAGAAGTCAACGTTTCGGTGATCTGATTATGTGTGGTCCTGCATTTGAGTATACTCGGGAAGATTTCCTGAATGATGCGTCCCCTGAAGAATGGGATGAATGGGAACAGAAAGCAGCAGAACTTGAGCTGCCCCTTGATTACTACCTTGCGGAGTTTGTGTAATGAATTTCGTTCAGTACGTGAGATCTTTCTATGGTCCTGGTGGTATCTACGACATGGGTGCCACGGATGTTATGATCATCGAAGCCACCATTCAGTATATTAATTCGGGTGCAGATTTTGCTGGCGATAGCTTCGATCGTGAAAATGTACGTGACATTATGATTAATCAATATTCGCTTGTGCCAATCTGAGAACTGGCACACACCCCCTAGACATTCTCCCTGATCCGTTCTACATTACATTCGTTCACCTGAAGGACACCGATGAGCACTGCAACTTACAACGGTTGGGCAAACTGGGAAACGTGGAATGTTGCACTCTGGATCGGAAATGATGAGGGTTTGTATGATGCTGCCAAGACCTGCAGTAACTATCAAGAATTAGTGCAATTGCTTCGTGATTGTGGTAGCAAAGAGACCCCAGATGGTTGCCGTTGGGATGATCCTAAGATTGATGGGATTGAGATCAATGAGATGATGGACGATCTCTGAACTGGTACAAGGGGGGTTGCGATGCCCCCCAGTTCGTGCCATACTAACTTTGTTCCTGAGAGACACACCATGTTTGATGAACTCTGGTCTGAGATTGCTGATGCTCCTGGTGAGATCTTCGACGTGATTGAGTATAAAGAAGAATGGGAGAAAGATGAGAAGTTCAATGTAGAATCTTACATCAACTCCAACTACGATTACTGAAACCATCATGAATGACGCTGTTGGTAAGCACGCAGTCAAAGAGTTCTTTACACAATCTGAATGGGATTTGATCTTCAATCTTGTTTCTAACAATGTTCAATTTTGTGAAGATGAAGAACAGGATCCTGTAGAGGATTACTACTCTATCGCAGACAAGATCACCGCACTTTTCAACAACAACTAACATGAATCGTTCTGAACTCCAAGATCAACTCATTCAGCAAATCCTGGATGATATGGACATCAAAACCATGATGGCGTGTTTGTATGATTCTATGAGTGAGAGTTATGATAACTATTCGGATAAAGAATTGATCGCAGAGGTAGAAGAATACTACCCGCATCTTCTGGAGGATTAATTATACCCAGGGCGGCCGCTTCGCTGTGCCAGTTGGCGGAGTGTCCACTGCTGCCCCCAAAGCGTCCGACCCCGTGCCTATAATGTCTGCATGACTTACGAAATCCTTTGCCCCTCTGCCCCTGAGCAGAATGAGACCACGACCGATCTGGATCGTGCCATGCTGATTTGCCTGGACCTCTCTGAGGAGTTCGGATACGCTGAGATCCGTGACTGCTTCGGTAACATTGTCGGAGACTACGGGGATCCTTCCACCTTCCTGTGACAGTTGACAAGGTGGCACACACCCCCTTGTGCTCCGCCTGATTCCGTGCCATACTAACAGCATGAAAAACACACACCTCGAACACCCTGAAGATACCATCCTGACGGGTGATCTTTCTGTTCTGGATTGGTTCGTGAATCCTGGCACCATGAGTGTTAAGATTGACGGCGCACCTGCCATCGTCTGGGGTATCAATCCCGCCAATGGTAAGTTCTTCGTTGGCACCAAATCTGTGTTCAACAAAGTTAAAATCAAGATCAATCATTCTCATGATGAAATCGATCAAAATCATGCAGGGCAGGTTGCAAACATTCTGCACGCTTGTTTTGATTGGTTGCCTCATTCAAACGGTATCTTTCAAGGCGATTTTATTGGTTTTGGTGGCGATACTGAGTATACTCCTAACACGCTCACTTATCAGTTCCCTGAGGTAGTTTCTGAGAAGATTATTGTTGCTCCTCATACTTACTACATTGCAGAGAATGATCTTCGTGATGCTGTAGCGTATCCGATGAACTTTATCATCACGGATACACCTTATGTGAAATTTGTCAAACCCCAAGCATACATTCAGCACGATCCTTGGAGTCGGAGTGGCAATCCCTGCTGCTTTGATGATGTTAAGGAAGTGTGCGACTTTGCCCGTCAAATGTCTACTGCCTGTGAGTTCGTAACTGATAAGGAAGCGGCAAAGATCAAACAGCAGATTAATGCCTGCATTCGTGCTGGTGAAGAGATCAACCCTGATGACTTTGATTGTGATGCTAACCTGCTGCGTTTGTGGGCATTGGTGAAGTCAATCAAAGATGATTGTTTGTACCTCTGCCGCAATGATGGTCCTGCAGCATACCTTTACGGCAACAGAATCGACGCCGAAGGTTATGTGATGACCAATGAGTTTGGTATGTTCAAACTGGTCAATCGTGAGGTCTTTTCTAATGCTAACTTCAACAACGGACGCTTTCAGTGTGCCAGTTGAAGAGGTGGCACACACCCCGTTGATCTGCCTCCCTGACCCCCTATAATTACTTCAGAAGCGAACCCTCCCAGAGAAACCACCCGCCATCGGACAGGTCCCTGGGGAAGATCCTTCACTTGCTCTAGGAAGTGGCACAACTGCCACAACGGGGGAACTAAGGGCACCCCTCACCCCATTACTTCACAAACCATGATCAAACAAACTCTCACCAAGTCTGTTGTGGTTAAAGTTAACGGATCCTGGAAGAAAACCTGTCAGGATGTTGTCGCTCCGATTAATTCCTGGAAGCGTATCAATGAAGCAATCGATGCTATCTTAGATCAATCCATCGAAGATTATGGCATCCTTCACAAACCCTTTGCCCCCGTCATTCTGTGACCTTAGGGAAAGCAATCCTAGCGGTGGCACTGGTGACAATATTCTGGCACCCCCTGCAACCGCTCCGCCATGTGACAGCTGACGCACTGGCACTCACCGCCGACATCATCAGGGACTGACCCTGTAGACTTCTTTCAGTTCATACGACACCCCCCTCCCATGCGTAAGATCGAACGTCTGATGAATGCTGCCATCACCGCTGGCAAAGATTTCAAGATGGCAAACACCGAAGTTATCAACTGCTCCAACGTTTCTGATGTTTACCTGCACGGCAATCTGATCGCCCGAATTGGTGAAACCTGGATCGAATTGTTCGATGGTGGGTGGCGTTCTAACACTACCAAATCCCGTTTGAATGCTATTCTTTCTGAGCATGGTTGCCCTGGTGAAGGTATCTTTCAGAAGAACTTTCAGTGGTTCTTCTGCTCTAAAGATTATGGCACAATTCCTTTCTTTTCTGGAATGCGTCTGAACTGATTAACAGGAACGGCAGCGCCTTTAAAGACTGCCACCCGTACACTTTCCTTTTTCATCATGACTCAATCCCTGGCAATCTCTCTCCTGAAGCAAGGTAACAACGGAGAGCAAATCCTGCGGATTCTTGAATCAATTGCCCAAGATGATCAGCAGGGCAATGTAACCGATCTTCAGGGCAACCCCGTGATCTGGTGACACTCTGACAACCGCACACCCCCTGCCGATTCGGTGGGGGGTTGCCTGTAGAATTCTTTCAGATCAAACGACCTGACCCGATGCGCCTCTCCCCCGCTTCCCGCCTCTCCACCCGCTCCCTTGAGTGGGTCGCCTACCGCAACGACGGCAGCAACTTTAACGCCATCACCGCCCCCGTGGGTCACCCCGCTACCATTTGGACTGAGACTTTCCGCCAGGCACACGCTGGCGATTATAAGGGCTGCCCCGTGAGCGGGTGGGTCACGCAGCAGGGGTGACGCCCCCTTCGTTCGTGCAGCAGCAGCGCCCCCGTCCCGTTGGTTCGGGCGGGGCGCCCCCGTATAAAATCGATGGGTCCCCCTAACCTACAAAGTGTTACGAAAGCGATCAAAATGTTCCACCCGACTTAAAAATTTTTTCCCCATATATAAGATTAAAAATAAGTTTCATAGTATGAGAAAAAATTCCGGAGATAAATTTGTGCCCGTACAAGTCGATCCAATAACGGGGGAGTATTTTATAACAATACCTGAAGAGATAATCAATGAACTAGAGTGGTACGAAGACACGGAAGTTCGGATTGCCCTAGAAGGTAATGAGGTTATCATTACAGAACGGAGTAATTGACAACCACTACATAATATTGTATGATACTGAAGTAAACGCATTCTATTATGGCTAAAGGATTTACTGTAAAAGCAAAAGCCCCGCAGACAACAGAACAAGAGTGGGACTATGATAAAGCCAGAGAATTGGTAAGAGGTAAGACCATTGTGTTTTGTCTCCCTGGGCGTGGTGTTTCTTACACTTACTTAAAAAGCTTCGTGCAGATGTGCTTTGACTTGGTACAAGCTGGCGCTAGCATCCAAATTTCGCAAGATTATTCCTCGATGGTTAATTTTGCACGTTGTAAGTGTCTTGGCGCAAACGTTCTCCGTGGACCAGATCAAGTTCCCTGGGATGGAAAACTGCCTTATGATTGGCAACTTTGGATTGATAGTGATATTGTTTTCAATACTGATAAGTTCTGGCAACTTGTTCTGATGGAAAAGGATATTGCTGCTGGTTGGTATGCAACGGAAGATGGTGTGACCACATCTGTTGCTCACTGGTTAGAAGAAGATGATTTCCGTAGTAATGGTGGTGTAATGAATCATGAAACGACTGAAAGTATCTCAAAGCGTCGCAAACCATTTACTGTTGACTACACTGGATTTGGTTGGCTTCTGATTAAGAAAGGTGTCTTTGAGCATCCTGAGATGAAGTATCCCTGGTTTGCTCCTAAGATGCAAGTCTTTGAAAGTGGCGAAGTTCAGGATATGTGTGGCGAAGACGTTTCTTTCTGCCTTGATGCAAAAGAAGCAGGTTTCGAAATCTGGTGCGATCCTCGCATTCGTGTTGGTCATGAAAAAACAAGAATTATCTGATACAAAATATAATATCCTCTGTAATGGGCGTAAAATTTATACTCATCTTACAGAGGAAGAGTACTTCGAAATCATGGAGGACCTGTCAATTCAATATTATCAGACAGGTACTCCACACCCTGACGAAGTAGAAACTGAAATTATTGGAAAACACTGGAGTCTTATAAACAATGGCAAAGTCAAAGGTAGGTCTGAATAAAAGCTCTTATATTCCTGGTCCGCCGAAAAAGTCTCGGCAAGGAGATGGTGGTGGAACTAAATATGCCGCTACCTCGCGTAACTCGGCTCGTAAAAAGTATAGAGGGCAAGGAAAATAATATATGGAAGACCTAGAGAACTGGATTGATATTATTAAAAAATCTCATCCAGATCTAAAAGGTCATTCTATTTGTCCATTTGCAAAAGCAAATACTTATAAAATCGTAAATTGCTCGATAAACGACATCAAACCTCTCGATGAAGAGTTTGGTGTCGTTATTTTTGTAGTTGAAGATGACCTAGACATTGATTATGGATATCAAAAAATAGAAGAATTAAATCAAAAGTACCCGAAATACAAATTTTTTGATGATTTTCGTGATGAAGATAGTTTTATTAATGGTGTACAAACCAATAATGCCAAGTATAACTTAGTTTTATATCAAGATTCTCAATTTTTAACCAAAATGAGACAAATTTTGGCAAAGACAAGTTATTATGACTTGTGGGATGATGAATATTTGAAGAAAATTTTAGAAAAAGATTATGAGATGGTCCAAAAAATAAGAAATAAATAGATTTTTTGCGAAAAAACTGAGTTGGAATACTTTTCAATGGGTAAACACCTGCTCTTAGAGGTGTATGACGTAGATTTTGCTCTTTTAAATGATGCAATATCACTCCAAGCAGCGATGGAGAGTGGTATTAAACGTGCAAAAATGACAATTCTTAACATTTTTGCCCATTGTTTTGTTCCACAAGGATGCACAGTTGTTATTGCACTCTCAGAAAGTCATGTTTCTTGCCATACTTGGCCAGAAAATGGGTGTTTGGCAATTGATGTGTACACTTGCGGGGAAGGAAACCCAAGACTCATTGCCTTAGAAATGCTAAAATATCTTAATTCTGATAACTATCGACTTAGAGAAGTTGATCGGTAGTTAAATACTTAAGGAGATAGCAACCTCCTTCATAAAAGTTCTGTTTTATTCACTAAAACAGGAGCTAAAATGTCAAATCTACCTACAGATAGAGATTCAAATTACATGAGAGAGATGTGGGGAACCACAAAATTGATTACTGATTACGATTCGGCACCACCAAAAAGAATCATTCAGGAAGTCATGCACGATTCTGCACCAAAGCATGATTTAAAGAAACAAACTGATCTACACGAAAAAATTCGTAACGATGAAGACTATGATGATTGGACCTATGGAACTGAGCCAACATACGGATCTCCATGGAAATGATCCTAAATAAATGAAGAAAATCTTAGTCTCCAATGGCAGTAGAGAGAATATCAAGAACATTTAAGGATATTAGTTTATCTTTTGAACCTCATCCTGTCACTAAAGATTTACAGATCTTGAAGAATGAATCTGCAATAAAGCGTTCTGTGAGAAATATTATTGAAACCATTCCATCTGAAAAATTCTTTAACCCAAATTTTGGTTCAAGAGTTAATGAATTACTTTTTGATTTTGTCGATGTTGGTTCAGCATTGCTGATTGAAGAGGAAATTAAAACATCTTTGAGGACATATGAAGAAAGAATTGAAAATGTTAAGGTATATGTGACACCATCTCCTGATGAAAATACCTTTGAAATTTCAATTCAATATGACATTATTGGGCAAGATTTTCCACAGCAACAATTTAGGTTCATCTTAGAAAGCACAAGGTAAAATGCCTTTTACACAATTTACAAATCTAGATTATGACAATATAAAGAAGTCCATCAAAGATTATATTAGAGCAAATTCAAATTTTACTGACTTTGACTTTGATGGATCTAATCTTTCTGTACTGATTGATATTCTTGCGTATAACACATACGTAACTGCTTTTAACTCTAATATGATTGTGAACGAATCCTTCCTGGATTCTGCAACTCTCAGAGAAAATGTAGTTGCACTAGCAAGAAATATTGGGTACGTACCTCGCTCTAGAACTGCTTCTAAGGCAATCGTTTCATTTCAGGTACAAACATCAAGCACATCTCCAACATGCACCCTAGAGGCGGGTCTGGTGTGTGTAGGAAGTATTAATGATACAACGTATCTGTTTTCGATTCCAGAATCAATAACAACAACCATTAATAATGGTGTTGCAACATTTCAAGACATCACAATTTATCAGGGATCATACTTGGTCAATCAATTCCTAGTTGATGGGTCTTTAGATCAAAAATTTGTATTGGATAATGCGTACATTGATACATCAACAATTAATGTTTATGTAAAGTCCGTTGCAGATTTGGGAAAAGGTAGAGAATATTCTTTAACATCAAGTATTTTAAATATTAATTCAACATCTGAAACTTATTTGATTCAAGAAATTAAAGATGAAAGATATCAATTGTTATTTGGAGATGGTATCTTCGGTAAAAAACTAGAAAACAACGCTGTAATTACTGCATCATATATCGTTACTGATGGTGCTGATGGGAATGGTGCAAGAAGTTTTGATTTTTCTGGTAGACTTCTTGGATCATCAAATGAAGTTATTTTACCATCAACTTCAATAAATGTTACAACAACTCAACCATCGATCAATGGTGGTGATATTGAAAGTGTAGATTCTATCAAGTATTTTGCACCTAGATTATACTCTTCAAATTATCGTGCTGTTACATCTAGAGATTATGAGTCCATTATTCGTGAAATATATCCAAATACAGAATCAGTTTCTATAGTTGGTGGAGAAGAATTAGATCCTCCTCAATATGGAAATGTAATCATTAGTATTAAACCAAAAAATGGAGATTTTATCTCTGATTTTGACAAGAGGCAAATTCTTTCTAAATTAAAAAATTATAGTTTATCAGGAATTAATCAATCTATTGTAGATCTTCAAGTTC
>Ga0222714_10005655_pt1 | contig 11818 bp, 8 predicted proteins | sample C33_3DmetaG_FD_165048 | JGI IMG/M metagenome (GOLD analysis project Ga0222714, IMG submission 165048) | Estuarine water microbial communities from San Francisco Bay, California, United States - C33_3D | ecosystem: Environmental > Aquatic > Marine > Unclassified | place: USA: California... | reverse complement strand
AAAAAAAATCAAAGAGACGTAATGTTAAAAGACAAAACAAAGATAGAAAATAAATTATTTTATAAATTCCAATTCCATAATAGATTTATCCTCTAACTCTTTTTTTAATTTAAAACCAAAATCTTCATATAATGACTTTATTTTATCAAAATTAGGATTTATTTTTAATAAATATAACTCTACCTTATTTTTAATTAACATATCCTTTATATCATTTCTTTTTATAAGCTTTAAAAAATGGTTAAATAATAGATTCATATACCCTTTATTTCGTTCATCAATATTTGTGCATACATTCCATAAAAATCCTTTATCTAATGAAAAAAAAGATATTGGTTTTATTTTATTTACTGAAAATCTTATTAAAATTAAATTTAATGGACAATTAAAGTAATTATTTAATAAATCCCTTTTTATTTTAAAATTATTAGATTTGTTTTCATAATCAAAACACCCTTCTCCATTTATATTATCAGATAACAACATACATCCTAGTTTTTTAAAAAAACTATTTAGATTAGAATTACATTTTTTATCGAATAAATTTCCCATAGGTTTTCTTGTAAAAATACAAAAATATTTATCTCTAACATGCGACAAATAAAACTCGCAATCATAGCATAAAATAATATTATTTCTATATATTTTTTCAGATATAGTAGTTATTACTTTCTTCTTAAAATCCATATAATTTTAAAATATAAAATATAAATTATAAAATATAAATTATAAAATATAAATAAAAATAAAAAATAAAAATAAAAAAGTTTATAAGATGAATTATTATTGTATTTACTTTAGCAAAATTATAATGTATGAAAAAACATATTATAATTAAAAAATAAACAATTAAACATAACCTATTAAACATATTTTAACATTAAATATATATTTAGGTATTTATAAATTTTAAGATAATATTATTCATGATGTAATTTTTCCCATTGAGAGTGTTCGTGGAAATGAACATCTTCAGCAAGATGTTTATGTTCGCTCAATAAATCTTCTCTCATAAAATAAAAATATTTACTATCAGGATCATTAACAGAATCGCATGGAGCTGGCATTAAACCATAAAAATTATCTGGTTGTTTATCAAGTGTATCTACAGCTAGACACATATTATTTAATAGTTCCCCTTTTATTGATTTAGGGATTATAGATTTAACACCTTCTGGAAATATACTAGTTAAATTATCATTATCCTCGGTTATATCAACTGATTGACCTTGATAGTCAGGTTCACTATAACATGTCACTTTAAATAATTTACTTGTTATTTTTATACTTTTCATAGGACCCTCTTGTATATTTAAATTTGCTATAGGACTTACACTAGCTACCATTTGCCATCCATAATAATTAGGTTTGCTAAATAATTGAAATGGTCTTAAATTAGTAAATGTATTTATTGTAAATGGTGTTTTCCCCTTAATATACTTAAGATGGTGTTTATTAATACAAGAGTTTCTTATACATATTTCCTCGTCAAAGTTATATGGTAAATATTTAATAGCTCTTATATAGTCTATATCAAAATATATTTTACTCCCACCATTATCATAAGATAAATTAATACCATCTTTAATAAAAATTGTATTGTTTGTTCCTAAATTCACTTTTTCATTTACTTTAAAGATATTACCATTTTCATCTTTAGTGGCATCTTCTGCACCAACAAATATATTTTTATTATTACCATTTACTAAAATATCTTCAATAGAATTTGATGAATTTGCTTTAATTTTATATTCCTCAAACTTTTCTTTATTAGATACAATTTTATTTATTAAAACTATAATTAAAACTATAGAAACTAATAGTATTATTACTATAGATGTATTCATTAATAATATAAAATAAAATAAAATATAAAAAATAAAAAATGGGGTTTAAAAGTTAATCATCAAATATAAAAATCGGTATGTATGTTAAATTATTCGTGTTTAGGCTCAACCGTAAATTGACCACCAATACCTGTAATAGGAGCATCAAAATCATTTACACCTAATTTTTTAAATGTATCGTATGACATACCCAAATTTTGCGATAATGTAAAAGATGATTCGCTATTTTTTCCCCCTTCATAATAACAATCTCCAACACCAAGCATTTTAGCACCACCTGGAAAATCTGCTCCGCTACAAGATTTTAATGGAGTTGATTGGAATTTAACGCATTTTGTGCTAGGAAATTTATAATTATGTTGATTAGGTTTTGGTGTTTTAAATAATTTAAGTTGAAAATTAGTATCGCCCAATAAAAATTTAGCATCACTAACATTTAAGCACTCTTCATCTATACATACTTCATGTCTTCTTTGGCCCGGTAATTTTAAAGCATTATTTAATATACCCGATGAAATACACTCTACATCTTCAAGTTTATTGTTATCGCTATTTGTTTTATAAATACATATATTAGAGCCTCCTACTTCTCTCATTATATTATTTCCAGAAGAGGTTTTTTTTAAAATTGGACTATCAGTTGTTAAATCATAAAAATTGTTTGGAATAACTATTGTGTTATTACCTGTAAATGATTCTATTTTTTTTGATGTATTTATATTAATATTATTATCTAATTGATTTACATTTTTATTTTGTATTATTATTAATTTTTTTTGATTTAAATAATATATGTATAAAATAGCAAGAATAACTAAAGTAAATAGCACAATATAACAAAACAAATCTTCAAATTTATTTTTCATTCTTAATATAATAAAATATAAATAAAACATAAATCATATTTTTATTTGTCATAAATATTACCTAACAAATTTAATTATAAATATTAATAATTAAATATTAATTCTTAAACTATAATACAACAATTAATTTAATTAAGTGTTTTTAATTTTCCTCTTAAGTCTTCTATTGATGAATAACCTTTTTCAATCAATATATCTTTTAATTCTCGTTCTAATCTATCAAATACACTTATATTCTCCATATAAAATTGGGTACCTACTTGAACCGCCTTAGCACCACATAATATATGTTCATATATATCACGACCAGTTCTTATACCACCACAACCAATAATATCACAATTCGTCAATTCTGAAAATTTATGCACATTTGCGAGTGCTATTGGTTTAATCACACTACCACCAATTCCACCAAATCCGCCCTTTGGTTTAATTACTGTTGTGTCAGTATTTGGGTCTACTACTAAACCATTTCCAAGTGAGTTTATACAAGTAATTGTATCAATACTATATTTATTTATTATACTAGCTACCTTTTCAAAATGTGAAATGTCAAAATATGGAGGTAATTTTAATCCATAAATAAAATTTTTATCCATAAATTTTCGTATCAAAATTATATTTTCAACCTTTTTAAGTAATTCATCCATAGCCTCAAAATCATAACCTATTTGCGACTTACCAATTACATTTGGACACGATAAATTGAGTTCGATTCCTGAAATATTTGGTGTTTCAGTTACACGTGTTACTATTTCTAAATTATCATTTTCACATAATCCACTTATTGAAATAATATATGGTTTTGTGATTGAATTAACTATATTTTCTTTTATATAAAATTTATAACCCAAATTAGGTAATCCAGAAGAATTTATACTCATAGTATCTTTATTATCCCAGTAAATTGGTAGCGGATTACCTTCTCTAGGTTCAACAGTACAGCTTTTACATAATACAATACAAACACTAGATGAATTATTTAGATTCATTAGTTCATCGTATGTCTTACAATAAACACCTGAGGCATTATAAATACAACTATTTAATTCGATATTACCTAATTTAGTTTTTAACATAGCAAAATATTATAATAAAAATAATATAATTACACTTAAATTATTTTAAAAAATAAAAAATAAAAAATAAAAAATAAAATTTACAATATAAAATTTACAATATAAAATTTACAATATAAATTCTATTCATCTGTGTGTCTATGAATGTGTGAATATGAATCTCCATCTTGTGGTTCAGGGATAAGATAATATTGGTCACCTTTACTAGAATCATTACTTATAAAATGTGTAGTCCTACCACCCGCACCATAACAAGTTCCTATACTAGGTATATTATCTCTTATTCTATCATATTCAGTCGATATCATATGGAATGGCGAAACTATTACATTACTAAAACTATTACGTTTTCCATATTCAACAGAATAAGGTTTAATATAATTAGTTCCACTATTTCCAATATCAGTCCCATCATCATAATTAAATCTTATAGCATGACTACCATTAATCATATCAAAATGTTTATCATTAATACATGTAAAGGCATCATCAGCATCTTTATCACCTACAGATAAATCTCTAAAACACAATTTATTATGTCCTACAACTTTTTGGTCATTATTATAATATACTTGTTTATCTCCGCTTCTAAATACAGGTATAGGATGTTGGGTTAAATCGAAATTTTGAATATTATTTTGGTCTAAACATACAGTATCATCACCATCTCTACCTAGGCAAATTTGACCTACATATTTAGTATCTGATTCATTACTGGCTCCATTTATAAATATATTTCCCTTTTTAAAATCAACGTCATTTAGTTTATCTCTAAAATCTCCTTGAGAACCTTTCATTAAAAGCTCTCGTTGTGTATTACTATTAATTTTACTATCAAATCCAACAAATAGATTTTTATTTATATTAATTTGAAAATCAGATAAATTATGTTTTTCTTTTGAATCTTGAAAATTTTCTCTTGAATAACCAACTATTGATTTTATTAATGATATTATCGAATCAAAAAGGCTTTCTATATCATTTTTTAAATTATCCTTTTTAAAATAATAAAGTAATGCCCAAATAGAAATAATTGATATTAAAAGTATTATAATATCTTTATAATTCATTAATATATATAAGTAAAAAAAAATTACATACCAAGTTTATAAGTTAAATCATCTATCATACTATACAATTCATTAATTTCATCATTTTGTCTATTAAGTGTTTGACTATTTACTAACTCACTATCTGGATTTATATTTCCTTTATTAAATTTACCTTTGCTACTACATAAATCCTTTGATATTTTCTTAAATTCATATAAACGTTTAAGGTCCCTACCTAATTCTGTTGTAGTGTCAAACTCTTCGTCTAAATACTCATTACCCGTTTTAAATTTAAGTATTTCTAAATTATCTAATAAATCTTCATGTTCCTGATTAAAGTCTTTTAAAAGAACAAATAACGAATTAAAGTCGGGATGTGTTTGTTTTTTTATACCATCTTTAGTAGTAGCAATAAAACAACCATCATTATCGTATACTAAATCATATACTTTAGTTTTATTATAGTTCTTTGTATCCCATTTTGATTCGCGCCAATTTATTGTTTTTTTTCTATAAATATAGTTGTCTACCAATCCTATACCTATCATATATCCCTCTTTATCAAACATAATTTTTCTCATAGGTTTATCAAAATTTACAGGACCAAACCAATCTTTATATGATAATAATCTATTTTTACTTTCGTATATTTGTCCATCATAACTACTACATCCCAAAAGACTACCATTTTTTAAATCATTACATAATGAACGCATTTTTTTATTAGATTCCATTAAAATCCAGTCACTTTTAAAATCAGATGAAGACTTCTTAAATATATCATATTCAGCTGTTCCATTTGCCATACTTAAACCAATGGCTGTTAGTCTCTTGTTTGAATCATATGATAAATCAACAATAATATGGTCTTCACTAAGTGATAAATCTTCAACAGGTTTTAGCCATTTGTTAGATTCTAAGGAATTTGTATAAATAAAATTATCTAAATGGTCGCCTGATTTTTTAGCAGATAAATATACACCATAGTATCTTTGAGATTGGTCAAATGATGGTAAAATACTATGAACAGGCATAACCATATTAACATTTTTATTAGATTCATCGTCATTGCCCGATTCCGCTTTTTGCGTAGCATTTGTTGTGACTTTTGTTGTGACGTTTCCAGAAAATCCTTCTTTTAATAATTTATCACGTTCTTCACCAAATAAACTTACAAGAATAATAATTACTAAAACTATATATAAAACAACTATAAGCCTACTATTATCTAACCATTTTTTTATAGTATTGTTGTCCATACCTATTAATATATATAAATATAATTTATTTTAAATTTATTTTAAATTTGCCTATACTATCAATATTTTCCTTTGCTTGTTTAATAGCATTTATTTGTTTTTGAGATTGGTCGCTTGTTCGTAATGTATATAAATTATGATTATATGCATCAGTTACTGTCATATCACCCATTATTTGGTCAATATCTTTATTTAATTTAGTTATTTGATTATTTTTTTTCTTTATAAATTCTTTAGCCATTCTCTTGAATATTAAATCACTATTTTTAGATTTGTCCAACTTCTTCATCTTTTTACAAAAATTAATTAATGAATTTGTATTTTTATCTACTGTATTAAAATATTTAAATTCATTATCAACTAATAAAATTGAACCTTTTGGACTAGATTGAAAAAAGTTATAAATATTATTTACTATAACTAATTCACTATTTAATAATTCAACCAATTCACCTACAATAAGGTTACTATCTTTAGCAGCATTTTTCTTATCTTCAACAACATTATCAGAGGGTTTACCTGATAAACATAATAAAATTATTGTATCTAAGAAATTAAAACTTAAACTTCTAACAACCATTTTAAGTGTAGTTTGATGTCTACTTTCAATTAAGTTTATTAAATCCTCTTTAATATTTTTATCTATATTACTAGAATTATCTAAAAAATTGATTAATTCCATTGCGTGCTTTTCAATACTTTCTGTAGTTTTCTTAAACAAATTATTTGAACTTAAAAGATTAGCATTAACTTTATTTACATAAGAATAATCCATATCCGGATTTGATTGTTTATTTAAATATACATTTAAAAATTCATCGATATCTATTGATTTCTCTCCTTCTTTAAAGTATGAAAGATTATCATCGTATATTACTTTTAACTCAAAAAGAATAGATTTTAATGATTCATAGAATTGGTTTTTAGAATCAAATTTTTCAATTTCTTCTACAACTTTATCGATATCATTTATTATACCATTTAAATATGATTTTCTTAAATTAATCAAAGACTCCATCTTTATATTTGGACCATAATCTTTTTTTCCAGCAACAATTTTATATTTTTTAAGGATTTGGTCTAAATTAAAATTATTTTTTATAAAATAATTTGCTATTTCTATATCATTTTTGTATAAATCTCTCTCTTTATTGACAAAATCTTTATATCTTGAAAAAATTGTCATATTTGTATCACGCATTATATCTAATTTATTTGTTGTCATTTCAGACTGAAAATTTTCCGCAACCTTGACTTGTCTTTTTTGATTTGAATAATATTCAAATAAAAAATATAATGCGACACACATTAATATAACTAATATAGATACTAACTCCTTTTTACCTAACATAATATTGTTCATATTACTATAATATTATAAAAAAATAAAATAAAAATTATTTAAAATCTTTCTCAATATATTTCGCACTCTCTTTTAATTTTTCTTTATCGCATCCATAGCACTTATCAAGTCCTATTTTATCAATGTCAACATAGTCATCACCTTTATCTACACATTTATTAATGCTAGATGCATTTGGTGAATTATCTTCTTTATTCTGGTTATTTCCGGCATTTTTAATACCACTCAAAAACTCTTTCATTTTTTTAGAATCACTAACATTTAAATCTAATTCTACACTATTATCATTAAGGAATCCATCTTCATTGAGTGTTTTAACGATATTATAATCTTCATTAAGTTTGCGCTGTTTACTAGCCATACATTTTTTATTAATCTTTTCACGACGTTTTTTCTCAATAGTTAAATATTTTACTATTTCTTTTAATTCGTGAATTTTTTTATCTTGTTCTTGAAGCTCTCTATATATTCTATCATTTTCTCTCATTTCTTCACTTTGCTCTCTTTCGAGCTGTTGAATCTCTAAAGATTTACATTTCTTTTCGGCTTCTTCTAGTGATTTAAACATATCCATAAGTTTATCGGAATTATTAGCATAATCTACAAAATCATATGTATTTTCAAATAAGTCGCTTGATGAATTTTTATTGCTATTGGAACTGGCATTTTCTGTAGGTGAACCTTGGAAATGTTCATTATTATTTGATTTTAAGTTTAAAGTGATGTTAAGAACTATTAAAAATAGTAAAACAAACATTAAAACTAATATTATCTTTGGTTTGATAGATTTCATATATTATTTACAAATAAAAAAATAAAAATAATTAAAAGAAGTTATTATAAAAATCGTTTATTTTTATTGAATCAATCATAGCTTGCGAATGTTGATAACTTCCAAATAAACCTAAACTTGGGTTTTTAATCATCCATTTAACATTCGACGTGTCTGTATTTGTTATAAATAAATTATTAGACGAATTTATTTGTAACAAATTAATATGATTTAATGGTTCTATTTCAATTATTTTATCATGTACATCAACTGATTTTACCCTATATTGTGATATATTCTGATTTACAGGTTCAATAGTATATGTATTTGATACTATTTGAATAATATCATCTTTTGAAATTTTTGTAACAAGCTCACTATTTGTATATATAAATTGTGTTTGGTCGTATCCTACACTACCATTTGTTTCAAGTTGTGTAACTAAACCTTCTATAGGATTAATATCTTTTAAATAATATTTTTTATTTTCACGTGTTATTAAATTAATATCATCAAATTCATTTGTGATATTTTGTATTTTTTTATAATCTTTATTACCTATATCCGAAACATTAGTTAATAAATTAGTTAGTGTTGTAAAATTTTGTGTAGGATTACATTTACCATTTGTTTTATCCCAATAACAATTATTAGACACAATATCTTTGTCTTTACATTCTTCTTCAGATAAAAGAGAGCATGGTAATCTTTCTCTAGGAACACACTTTTGATTATTTATTGACACTCTATTTGTATCATATACAATTGTTGATCTACATTTATTATTATCACAAGCTCCAGTATTTAAATAATTATAGTGACATGAGTTAAATGAATCTTCTCCTGAAAATACGTCTCCATTATTAACACACTTATTTCTTACTATCTTACAATGATTTGTTCCTGGCATTTTATTACCCATATTATCAACCTTTACTTCAGTTGGACAGTGTTCTAAATCAAACATATTACATGGTTGTAACATTCGAGTATCAGTGCAGTATCCTGTTTTGGGTAATTTTGACATACATTTACTAGTTGCTTCTTCGAAAACACAATCATTATTATTTTCACAATTACTTTTATCTAACATATTACAAATATTAGCATTGTAATTATCAGACCATCTACAATAATTTGTTTGACTTATTGGGTCAAAGTTTTTATTGAAGTCTAAACACTGATCTTTAGTACTATGTAATGAACAAGAATTACCAACCTTATTTGAGCAAATCTTCTTTCCAGAATCCCATTTACATTTGAATGAATTACATTCTATACTAGCATCTATTACATCATCGTTTCCCTGATTATTTATGGCTTCACAATCTACAAGCTCTTTCTTTATAGGAATTTTTATTATTTCTTCAGGTGTTTCTTCAACAGCTTCTTCAAATATGGCAAAATATGGATGGTCTTCTTTAGCTAAACATTTATTATTATACCAAATACATCTATCGATTGGACAAGCAAACTCTGAATTAAAGTTTTCACAGGCAGTCATATCTTCAATTCCATAAGTATTAATACCTGGAGTTACCCAATGTAATGGTGCGTCTCTATTATAGCATTTTCCATCTTGCCAAAAACAAGACAAATTACTACTAGCTTTACTATCACAATCTATCTCATTTTTAATATCTCCACAAGTATAAAATGCGTTTTCTTTAACAAGATTATCATGAGCACAAGTTCTGAATTCTGAACTATTATGTGTTCCATTTCTCTTTCTTAAAAAGTTACAATTTGTTTGTTCATTTTTGTTACAAATATCTTGGGCATTTTCTGCATAAGAACCCGTTTCTGTATTATATATATTATTCTCACACCTATTTAAATGAGATTCGATGCGTTTAAAGAAACTATCTGGATTATCTAGTTTTCTATCATATTGATTTGATAAATACGTAACGCGCTCATTGTCATAACATACATCTCCACTATTATCCATAATAAGCTTACAATGAGGCAATGAATTTGTAGTATTATCGTGTAAACATTTTACACCATCAGTGCAATCTTTGATTTTACAAATATTATTTACATCCCAATTACACATACTATTTTGATTACAAGCCACCATATCTGTAAAATACATACATTTTTCACTTACATTTGGACTGGCAGAACATTGACCTTTTGTAGGGTCGGATGAAGATGCTGATTGCCATAAACACATTCCTTTTGTTTTAGATTCAGTGCAATCTTCTTGTCTAATTTGCTTACACTGGTTATTTAGTTTAGTTGAGTTTTCCTCATCATAAAAAAAGTAATTTTTAATATTAAAATCAAGATTTTCCATTAATTTGGCAGTAGATTGTGTCAAAGATTCAAGCGATAATCCATTACGTATATTTTCTAAATTAGACTCATGTTCATAAAATACATTACAATTTCCTTTTAATGACAATATGAATAATTTGTATAATCCTTCAAACTCGTAATTATCAAAAAATATATTTAACATATTCTTCTCTTCATTAGTAAATGTTGATAGATTTTGTATATAATCACCGAATATAGTCTTTCCTCTATTGAATGAGTAAAATAAATAACTCATATATTTACAGTTAAATTTATTCAAAAAATTATCCTTTTTTATCTTCATTCTTAATTTAAGTAAAATTATTAATATTTGATAGAAATATGATAATACAATATTAGTCAATTGTCCTATTGTATCATTTTTTATTAAAGTTGTAAAATCTGTAAATGATGACAATCCTCCTAATAATGTGTTAACATTTTCATAATTTGTATCTTCATTAATATCAATTCCAAATAATTCGTTTGCTAATAACTTATTTTCTTGAATTTTTTGAGACATTTTACAGTATAATATCTCCATACAGAAAATGACATATTCTCTATACATAGTTGCTTTAAGTGTATGTTGGTCTAAACTATCAATAACACTAGAGGTTCCTGATGTAAATCCTTCTGTAGATGGTGTTGTAGCGGTTGAAACTGGTGTTGTAGCGGTTGAAACTGGTGTTGTAGCGGTTGAATTATCAATTAAACCTTCGCCTAATTTAAATAATATACTATCCTTGTTAGTTACTTGTCCTAAAATATTATTTTTAATTAAAGCAAATATACCATTTAAATTATCTGGAGATTTAGCGGTCACATTTCCAACTAAAGGTTTTAATAAAAATGCCTCTAATGTTGTTGAAATTGTAATATCAGATACACTATTATTTACAGCTTCTATTATATCACTTAATTCATTTGATGATAATAGATACCTTATATTTTTTATATAAAAGTTATAGTATGTGCGACCTTTAACACCAAAATCTATAAAATTATATATCTCTTCTTGACTCTTATCATCTGTAAATTTTCCTAAGTAAGGTTTATTTACTAATTTGCTTTTTAATCTTGGTATAACATTTATATCAAAATATACATCTTCTTTAGGTGTTGCATTTGAAATATCGTTTTGATATTTAATACTAGCTATATTATTTTTATTATATATTGTTGAACCTCCTGTAAATCCATAAAACCCATTTTCTAAAGATTTGTTAAATGAGTTATCTCCTTTATATAATGACGATGACGATATTTCATTTAA
>Ga0222714_10005651_pt1 | contig 11825 bp, 36 predicted proteins | sample C33_3DmetaG_FD_165048 | JGI IMG/M metagenome (GOLD analysis project Ga0222714, IMG submission 165048) | Estuarine water microbial communities from San Francisco Bay, California, United States - C33_3D | ecosystem: Environmental > Aquatic > Marine > Unclassified | place: USA: California... | reverse complement strand
CCCATTGAATATCAGGATACGCCTCGGAAACAAGTTCTTTGGTGATATTATATTTAGTTTGCAATTTTTTGTCCTTTACAAGACACAAAACCTCTGCCTCACCAGGATGGAAGGACTCAAGCATGTTAATAAACATCGTTTCTTTACGAAGTCTATTCATCGCATCATTACCACCCTTCACAAAGTTGTAGAACTTATTCCATTCTTTGCGGATATTTGAAGATGGATTCTTCTCTGCATCTTCTTTGGCTTGAACGGGAACTTCTCCTTCAGGAAGAACAGATTGAATACTTTGATCAAAATTCCAAATCAAAATAGACTTAATAAAGTTCTCGTTGTACTGTTGGAGAATACCAATTTTCTTATCTTTAGTCCTCTCTGCAGAAACTGCGGAGAGGATTTCATGAACATACGATGTAGAACTTAATTCAATTTTTTCTGCGGCCTTGGCAGCAGGTTTTCTAGTAGTTGTCTTCTTAGGAGTAGTAGTCTTCGCTCTACTCGTCGTCTTCTTCGTCGTAGTCGTCATAACTGTTATCAAATCGTACTGCAATTATTTCATCGGGAATGATATTCCCATTATCGTCAAACATTTCTGGATGAGCGAATACTTGTTGCGGAGTAGTAAAGAGTACATGTTCTTTCCATAACCAACCAACTATACCACCAACAATTAAGAACATGAAAGATACCATACAAAAGATGGCAACTAAAGGTGCTGTCATAGCCCTACCTCCGAGAGATTACTTCTTTTTTATATCAAACGAGAAGTTTAAGTGTATGTGAATCTCTCTTCTAAGGAGAGAAACCATCTTACCAAAACTGAATTGAAACGTTTTTGGTGCTTCAGGTTCTTCCCTCCTGTTTCTTAACAATAATTCCACACCTCTATTTATGTGGAGCTCACGAGTGTCACTCATATCTAAATGACTGCAAGCTCTTTTAAGTATGAGATAGTATCGTTACATCCACCCAAGTGCTGGTCGTCCATAACCACCTGAGGAAAAGTAGATCCTTTTCCAAATTCAGCATAGAACTCTTCTTTTGTAAAGTGTTCATCAAGAGTATACACTACAAAATCTTTGCCACAAAGTTCAAGAACTTGTTTAATTTTGTAGCAATATGGACATTCAGACTTAGAGTAGACAGTAAATTTCATTTCATCCTGTGATATTGTGTAATATTTAGATTCCTATTTCATACTCATTGGTATAATCATACACCCTGTCCGCCATTAAGTCAATCTGTAATTGAAGTGCCTTACAATCTTCTTCTAGGACTTCAACTTTCTTTAGTAAGAATTCTACTTTTTCTTCTAAAGTCATCATTCCTCCAGCGGGTTACCAGAACGCCAAACAGTTGTGTTTGGGGGATCACACTTTGCGTCCCAAGATCTCACAAGCAATTCAGTAAACAATTCCATTTTTTCTGGATGGACAGAAGCGGGATTTGTGTTGATAGCCTCTTTAAGGGCAACAAGTTCTTTCCACTCTTCGTCCGTAAGGGATTTGACATTGGATTGCGAGTAGGTCATTGAATCTCCGTTTGATTGTGTTCAAATTCTAACACACAATCTATTACTATCTAGTAGACTTAATTATTTCTTCGGGATTGCGTTACATAGTTGTAACACAGCATTAAGAAATTATTAAATTCTAATCTTTGTCAAAGAAAGACCCAAAGAATCCCGAGTCTCCTGATTTACGGTTTTCCAATTTATCTAGAATCGAATCCGTAGTTTGTAGAGTTTCAATGCGAGTAATTAAATCTGCAATTACACTACAAACCATAGGTCGTTCTTGTCGTGCTGCGTATGCAAGAGCATTGCGAAGAGAAGCTTCCGCTTCTTTTAAACTAGATTCAACTGATTCAGATAATGCCATTAGTATTTTACTGGGGGACTGTTTTCACATTTTTCATAGAAAATCCCATTCTTATAACAGGACTTTCCAGGTTCATAGTATTTTACTACACTTGAGGGTTCTTGTCTAACATTACATAAGGTTCCTTGTTGTGTTACAAAATTATCAAAACAAAGACCCCCAAGAAAGGGGGCAAGTAATTTAAGAGTATACATCAACACTCATCCATTCGGAGGGGTCGGGCAACCTTACGCAACAGATAAGAACCATCACCTTTATCTACCCACTCAACATCATCACCTTCTTTCAGGTCTGCTGCTTCTAGAAGATCATCAGGGAATGTTACACAGTAAATAGTTTCGTCAGTGTCTTCATCTTTGACTTCTTCTACAGGAAGAATCCACTTTTTAGAAGGTTCAGAAGTACTATAACCATCGGCCTTCACTATTGTTTTTTCCAGAGATCCGACTTTACGTTTAGTTACGGTCTTACCACCATCGGGAGACTCATATACCCAACCTTCTTCATACTTTAAACGAGTTTCATCATTTCTGGAAACTTCTGGATCTGGTGTCCATTCATAACCACCTGCGGCTTTAATCGCGGCAACATCTGCATCAAGTCTTGCACGTTGATTATAGTACTCCGCCTCACGAAGATTATACTCACGACACCTGTCTTTCTCTTGTTCCGATGATGCTTTATCGCACATTGCGTTTAGTTCTTCTTCGGTATATTGTTTCTGATTTGGTTCTGGATAACGAGACTCAGAATCACCACGTCCCCATGGAGGAGTCGGACAGTTTTTATAATCGTCTGGATCATGACTTTCATACTCTTCGGGATAATAACATTCTTCCCAGAAGTCATTCCAAGACTTTTGGCATTCTGGAGATTTATCGTCCTTATCACAGGAAAGGGGGAACTTTTCGCCGGTTGCAGTGAGATCAAACTTATTTTCTTGATTCGCAATTGAATACTCTAGGTCACTGTGGCCCCAAGGACGCATACCATCATCCACTTTTGATTTGACTACAGTTTCTTTCCAGGCTTTCTTAAACTTTTCATCAAACTCTTGAAGATAATACTGGAGGTATTCGTCCACAGCATACAGAAGGCATTCTACTTTTTCATGTTTCTGTTCTTGATGTGCATCAATCGCAGAATCCAAAATTTCACGAGCAGAACAAATCTTGGATGTTACCATCTCAAGATCATTCATTGATTTCCAAACTTGTTGGTAATTCAAGGCCATTAGCTACATTCTCCAGAATACTTTGTGTTTGTATGGTTTCCTCTATGATAGACCTTATACGGTCATCTGTCAACCCATTCATCCAAGACCACCTTTCATCATTCGGATCCCATTCAAAAGCAAAAGATCCATCAGAATTTTCAATAATATTTAATCCAGATGGGTGAAATTGTTTTTGTTCTTCCATTACTCTCTAGGTTTAGGTTTATTACATTCATTACAATAATAAGAAAAACCATCTCTGAAGTACTTCACGGGTTGGAAGTTATCTTCATTGAGTGGTTTAGTTTCTCCGCACTTATCACAGATTCGGTTCTTTTCTTGCCTGTTTTCTGACTTTTTTGAGCTCTTTGAGTTCCATTTTAATATTTTTGTAAGCAGTCTCAGCATCAATCTTTCCTCCCATTTCTAGGGCACAGATAATATCTACTCGGGTTCCAAAGTGTGATAGAGCTTTTTCAAAGCAATCCAATTCCTCATACATCGTATTGAATTCCACAACGTTCAGCAATAATATCTATACGAGCATCAAGAGAGTTCTCAAGACGATAGAGTTCATTTGTAGTTCCAACGTTTTCTTCCTCTAATTTTAGAATACGTTGTTCAAGTTCGGAAAGTCTTTCATAAATTTCATCCATAGGAATGGACTCTTCAATTCCCCACTTCCGAAAAAACCAATAAGGATCTTGTTTCATAATACACCTACTTCTTTAAGATAGTTTCTATATGCAGCATAACGTTGCCACTTTGGTTGATTTGGAACATTTAATTGATGGCAAATTTCACAGTAACACAACCACTCATACCAAGGAGTAGTTGGATCTAACACATGATAAGGATAATCTGAGTTTTCCATATTATACCATAGAAAAAGGTCTATTTTCTAGACCAAAAGAAATTGAAGCCCTAGGGGTAATAGGAGTGGTATCGTGATACATTCCCATAGGAATATAAAGAAACTCTCCCGGTTTTAAATCATATTGATATACTTCTTTATCGTAAATAGTCCATTGAGTAATTCCTATACACTGCCAGATGATTACATCCATAAGATCATTGTGTTTCCCAAAAGTTTCACTAATACTGGTTAAACTTACATAAAGGTGACAAGTTGGATGTATGTGTGGTCTGATCTTTGTGATTAGTTGTCTTAGAGGATATGTTTTTAACATATCCCTAGTATCATGAATAACCATACCAAGATTATTTCTTGTTTTTATTGGAAATTCCGACTCACAAACATTTCTATCAATATTATCAATTACTTCTTCCCAAGTAATTCTCTCAAAAGAATTATTCCCATCTTTAAAGAATTTATGATGTTGGGTAGGAAGAAATAAATCTTCAATCTTGGTTACTATCTCCATTCTTTTTGTTAAATCCAAATGGTAGGTTCTCCGATTCTTTCTCAATGCGAAGTTTTTGTGCCAAGGTGCAGACATTCTCAGCAACTTTGAGAACATCTTCTACCTTAGTATCAACGGGCAGACGACTCTTAATATACTCATAGATGGGAAAAAAGATGTCTGCCGCTTCAAATACTTCTTCAAGTGTCAGTGGTTTGTTGTTCATTCTTTTTAGTATGCAGTTCCTTCAAAAGTTTTACCAATTCGGGAGTTTCTTCCCATTCCCACACTTGATTGTGAGTGGGATCTTTCTTTTCAATCGTATAAGTTCTTTTAGCCATGGTGTAAATTTTTAATTAGTGCTGCAAAATTTGCGTGACCCTTATATAATAAACCACCTATGATGGCCATGTCAAGTAAAAAGATAATGACAAGGGTTATCGTAAGTGGTATTCGTGCATCAGGCTTCGGGGAGTGGTGATCCATCTTTAATCTCAATATAGATTACAGGAGGAGAATCGTTCCAGTGACGAATCACCCCAGCCACAATAAAACCATTAGTGACCAAGTAAGAAACAAAAATAAAGGTGCGTATCCAAGCAATAGTATCAGATTCTCGGTCGCATTTAGACGCCTTTTCTCCAAGTGCTTTAGCCCACCAACGCCAGATTGTCTTCCGTTTCTTCATGGATTGATTCTCTAAATTTGACATATTCCAGATCTTTCCATTGTTTGTGGTAACATAAAACTAACAACCTTTCGTTGCGGTGTAAACAACAAGCCTCATAATTAACACAATCTTTGGGACGAACATTAACTTCTATTGTAATGTAGTCATCACATTTAAAATAAACCCAACCTTCAACTCCTTTTGTCCACCTAACATAATCGTTGACTTTGGGTTCATACATTACAACTTACCTCCTACTGTACCTTCGTGAACGACTTCGGGTTCAGGCCAACCTTCCTGCCGTCCTTTAAGATAAAAACGGGTTCCGAGATACACGAGTCTTCAGTGAGAGCCGTGACCAATCCACACCCCTCTTTGTCCCAGGAGTACCAGAGTCCATATTTTTTTTCAGCGACATAGAAAGCATCATCAATCAATTTCGGTTCTTGCATTTATATTTTTTCAAAGTTGACCCGGACATTTACTCACCACCATAGCAATGGCAGCAGCTTCAATAGCAGGAGAAGTGGAGATTACTCTCCTCACATTTGACCCGCCATATTTATCGTTGGCCTTACTGTAGGCAACTAGAACTGATCGCAGAGTGTCCATACCTTTATTGCGATTCGCACAAAAGTCTACTGCTACAGTATTCAATAGTGTCAGCAAAGTTAATTCAACCATCTCCTTTAATGCTCAGAGTGTAATCTTTCTTTGTTAGTTTATGTTGTTTTACGAATCTGTCAACATGTTCTTTACATTCAAACCAACAGATTCGTTTTTCTTTACCCTCCTTCAGATCTACTCGGAAAATGAAGGTTTCATACGGAAATTTTTCGTCAGCCATTAAGTGGGTTGTTCCTGCCTTTGAGTATACGCGAAATGGAAGAGTTCGTCAAGGATCTCGTTACATTCTTGATATTCCGTTGAATTGTGGAGTGTCTTTTCAATTTGGTATCTACGAACTGCAGTAAAGATCAGTTTGTATTGTTCAGGTGTGAAGTTCATCATTCTCCAAGTGTATGAATAACAGGTTTTTCGTGAGCAAGAATATTATAAAGGTTTTCGTTTTGTGCTGCAGATACTGGAATAAATTCCGTATTCACATCAAACTGATCATCACGGATAGCTTGATTGATGACAATAGAACCTTCTTCTCCAGAATAAGACCGATGAAAGGTCATCTTGGGAATCACCAGAGCACCAGAAGAGCGATTAAGATGAACGATGTGATATGGATACCTCCACTCTGGATTCACAAGTTCAAATGTACGAAGACCAGACAGAACACGATTGTGATCTACCTGGTGATAGTGAATATAAAATTGTTTTGCACCTACAATATCATCTGGAGGAGAGATTGCTGGGCCTGTATGACATACAAGATCTTGGGCATTAGATCCGTCTACAGAGATATCGTAAAAAACAACTGCATCAGTTTCACGGAAGACTCTGTGTTTTTTAAAAGTTACTTCGCTCATCAGTCGTACACCTGTTGTTCTTGTTGCAATCTATCTATATGAAAATAAATGTCCTCAGTAGAATATTGAAACTCATCAAATCTACTTGGATTTACTTTCTGCATCCTAGAAAGCATGTTGATCCAGTCATAGTGTTTATCTACAACCCAACCATATCGGCGCTCATCATGAAACAAATCGTGAATAGAAATCATTACTCAAACTCTCTAGTCTTATTAGTCTTTGAAAGTGGAGGTGCATAAGGAGGAATAACCTCACAAGTCACACGAATATCAGCACCAGTGGTTGCTTCTGCCATCTTACGATAACCGAGACCAACATAGATTTGACCACCGACTACAGCAACAGCCATGGCACCCCAGAAAATATAGTACCACTTAGATTTTACTTGATGTTTTTTAAGGGAATCAAGTTCTTCATGAATATCTTGGTGGTGAAATCTGAGAGGTTTTTGTATAAGTGCTCTCAACTTTTTGTTTTTCATTTGAATACAGCGGTAACTCCGACTACTTTAGCATTAGGATTGCGAGCAAGGGCGACTTGTCTTGCTTCTTGATAATCACGGGCTTGTACTTCTTCTTTGAAGACTTTACCCGCAACATAAAGGGTAACTTCACACTTCATTAATCTTTTAGATAATGTGTTTTATCGGTATCAAACTCATAGAATTTGACATCTTTCATTTTGAGACACATTAGTATTGTCTCATGTTCACGATGTTCTCGTGGTGTACCACGATACAACCAACGACGTTGATACGCACAACACCAGACACTAAAATAAATCTTGGACTTTTCAGAAAGAGCCATTTCCTAGTCGTTCAAAACAAACACTATTGAACTTACCTTCAACACCACGGAGAATAAGTTTGGTGTGAGAAGACTTCACAATCATATGAAGAACATAATAAATTCCTCCGGGGACTAAAAGATGTTCTGGATCGGTATTATTCCCCCAAGCAACCTGTTCTTTAGAGCATCCGGTAAATTTTACAAAGTCTCCTTCTTTAATCTCACCATAGGAAAACTTTGGAATCTTGAGATCTTTCTTCACTTCTTTTCCTCTTTTGGTTGCACTTTCTGTTTGGTAGGATCTGCGTAAGGAACCTTACCCTCTCGTTCATACATCAGTATATCATACTTGAACTTACATTCATGGGGTCGTTGGTTGCAAAGAATGAGTGTATCATTGATCGCTCGGTAAGAACCAGAATTAGAACCAACAGCACCTCCAATCAAAATAGAGAGTCCGAAGATGGTGATATACCTGAGATTAACAAAACGATCCATAAACTCCAGATGAATTATATCCATACTATAAAACCCCTGACCACAAAAGTCAAGGGTTTGCGGACAGTTAATTAGGTGTCCTTTAGAAATTTTTCCATTGCATCAAGATCAGATTTAAGTTCTTTCTCTTTTTTCTGATCGTGATAGTAAGACCAAAGAGCGTTATGAACATCTATCAACTGATCAACCCAAAACCCTACTGGATAGATGCCTAGGGCGTCCTGGAGACCGCGATGACTGGTTCCCTCTTCTTCTGCCTTACACATAATATGACAGATCGCCTGAACCATGTCCAGTTTGTCTTCCTCAGAAAGCATGAAATACTTTCCTATTGCACGTTGTTTTGCCTCTTCATTTTTCTTCTGAAGTTCTTTACAAGCATCGGAATCCCACCACTTTTGTAGTGCATTGCGAATGTCATCTGGTCGTTCTTCATTCATAGTTGTACTGTTTCCACTCCTCAACGTTGGTTCTTTCAAGATCAAAAAGCATTTTATTAACAGGAGCTCGTGGTTTACGAGCCAATTTCATCCCAGTTTGTTCTAATAACATACTACCTTTTTTGGTATTGCAAGAACTACATGCAACCACAAGGTTTTCCCATGAATCTGTACCACCTTTGCATCTAGGAATGACATGATCTATGGTCAGTTTAGATCTCGCACCACAGTATTGGCAAGTATTATTATCTCGTTTGTAAATCATTGAACGAGATGGAGTAATGTTCATAATTTTGGATAGAGGGAGTTTCACGTAGTTTAGTAATCTTATTACTCTACTTGAGAGTACTTGTGCTTTTTCTTTTAATAAAAGGACTAAAGCTCTCTTCCAGTTTGTGAAATTGATTGGTTCATAACTAGAATTTAAAACCAATATTGTCTGATAGGGTGTTATTGGTAACTCATGCATAGCCATATATTGCAGGCCTCTTATTATCTATTTGACTTTCAAATTTAAAGCCAAAATAGTTCTTCGGATATTGGTGTTATTTGGAGGAGCATAATGATGTATAGATGAAGGAAAGAACACTATTGATCCCTCCCTAATTTGTTCCGGTTCATATATCAAAGCAGTTCCATCTATAAAATTATTAAATGGCGATACGAATGTGGTAGGTTTATGGAACTTCGGATCGTACTCCACATAACATACTGCACTATATCCCAATGACCCATGATTATGAATTATATGTTGTTGTCCTGCAATAGACTTTTGAAACCAAGTCAATAAAATCTCACAACTACTAAAATTAAAATAATTCGAAAAGTTATTAATTTCAGATTCCAATACAGTTGAAATAAATTTATTATCGATGTCTACGTTATTCTTTGTTTCTACTTTATAAAAGTAATCCGTACTTACTTCATCATCCTCATCATTCTCGTGAATGTTTATATTAAAAGATGATAATATTATATCTTTTTTATCTTCCCAGTTTTCAACATCCAAGTGTAGAAAAGGAACTTGGAACATATCACGATAATAGTTTGTCATTATTTTATTGTCTTTGATCTAAGCCCTTGGAACTCTTCTACGATTTCTAGAATTTTACGAGAAGTTTTTTTAGCCTCATCTTCATTCCAACTTTCATTTGAAACCACTAATAGGTAAATTTGGTTAGAAATTGCATCAATAGCTTTATCATAATTTGTCATTTTTATCAAACTCTTTTTGCAGTTGTTTAGCAAGTTTCATAGCCCTTCTCCACATAAAATACTTTGCCCATGGAGTTGCGGGATTGTGAATAAACCACCATTTGGCTCTTTGAAATCTGTTCTGTACTATTTTAGTTACATAGTAGAAAGCTTTTGCGACACTCTCATCAGTAACTATAAAGTACGCAAATAAGGCAAATATAAAGAACCAAAAGTAGTAATATTCCATATCAGTGCCACCTTAAGGTTTTCAGATGTTCTAAAACACATTCACGAACATCCATAAGTTCATGATAACACTTCTGATTATGAGCACATTGTCTCAATGCAGGGTCTGGTTTAATAACAGACTCAATGAAGATATCCAAACCACGATTCCATTTATCTTTTTTGGATTCTCCATCGTCTATTGTGTACTGGTCTTTCATTCGTCTTCTCCATCGACGTATCCATCAAATTCGAACTCTTCAATGTCAGTCACAGGAACTTCATATTCATTTCCAACAAGATACCAATGTTCTCCATCTCGAACTCCGAGATATTTCATTTGATCTTCACCAAAATAATGTTCACGCATTGCTGCTTGAATTTTAAAATGAATTAGTTCTGATTTGGTGGGGACTTTCATAGTTATGTGTTGAACACCTAACTATTATAAGATATTTAACAGGGTTGTCAAGAGTACTTTTACTTATAAAAAATGGGAAATACTGGACTTGAACCAGTGACCTCACCCTTATCAGGGGTGCGCTCTAACCACCTGAGCTAATTTCCCCTACGGGACTGACGGGATTCGAACCCGCAACTTCCGCCGTGACAGGGCGGTGCTCTAACCGGTTGAACTACAGTCCCAAAGGTGGGCAGGGAGGGATTTGAACCCCCGTAGGCAGAGCCAGCGGATTTACAGTCCGCCTCCATTAACCACTCGGACACCTACCCGATGGAGAATAGCGGACTCGAACCGCTGACATCCTGCTTGCAAAGCAGGCGCTCTACCAACTGAGCTAATTCCCCCAGATTTGTACAGTATACCTGAAGTCCTCAGCGCATGGCAACACTGGAGTAACTAAATGATATTCTCTATTTAGATTTAAAACCATCATGTTTTTTTCTGGAGACAAAACTTTTAATTCCTTTGTCTCCAAATCTTCCCAAATGAACAATCCACCATCATTCATATCCCAATATTCATTAAGATATATTGTAGCCCCAAAATCATGATTACCGTCATCATGTCTAGAAATACCAGAATTATGTTGCCATACATAAAACTGACATAAAATTTTATCACACTTTGGAATGTATTCTTCTATTTCCCTAATAATTTGATTGCTAAGAATTTGAGAAACTTTCGTGGTGAGAGTAGTTCCGATTATTCCTCTTTTAAGAAAATCTTGCCAAATTATTGTACTAGAAGACCATTTTTGTTGGATAAAGTTTTCTTTCAACTCTCCAACGAGAGCGGAATATAATTCATCACTTAATGCATTTTTAATTATTTGCATTTGTTTTTAGAAACTCCACTTGAGTTTTCCATTTATATCCGGGAGTTTCCCAAGTCTGATTGTTATTATAGATCTTATTGTTGTTTTCTATTTCTTCTTCTGTAACATCACTTTCATTTTTAATTACAGAATCACCAAAAGTTTGACCATCATAAAGTTCGTCAAGTCTCAATCTACTTGGATAATGTTTCAGAAGAGCTCTTGCAGATAACCTGATTTTCTCAGGAACTTCTGCAATCTTTTCGGAGTTCATTAGGTCAATAAGAAACTCTCTAGTAGCAAGAAGAGAGTTGTGTTCTTGTTGTGGCAAAGTCATAACTCATCTAGAATACTGCTCAATAATAAATAATACTTCATTTAAGTACTTGTGGGCAAGTTCCTTTTCTTTTTTATAAGGAGTCTTTTCTTGATCTATTTTGTTCTTTAGATTAAGAACTCTCACTCTCATCTCATCCCTGGTGATCTGTCCTCTAGGCATAGGTATAAATTCCGTGCTTTCTATATAGGCGACCCTACCAGTCAAAAATTTTACCGGAAATTTTTCCCCCCAAAAATGAAATCAATCCTCAGTTTCAGTTTTGGAGTATTTCTTTTTACATGCACCACGAGCCCATGCACGAGCAAGGCTGTTAACGTGTGAACATGGTTTCTGTTTCTCCCCGCAGTAAGGACATGAGGCGTCTGGGGGATCCGCAATGTATCCTTCAGGCGTGTACATCCTTATTTTCTTTTGGTTCTGTGATTGTTTTCTTTTACGATGAT
>Ga0222714_10005650_pt1 | contig 11826 bp, 10 predicted proteins | sample C33_3DmetaG_FD_165048 | JGI IMG/M metagenome (GOLD analysis project Ga0222714, IMG submission 165048) | Estuarine water microbial communities from San Francisco Bay, California, United States - C33_3D | ecosystem: Environmental > Aquatic > Marine > Unclassified | place: USA: California... | reverse complement strand
CGAACCGCCCAAGGCCGAAAGCGCCGAAGCGCTGTCGCGGCCGCAAAAGCGGCGCGCCCGCCCACGCAAGCGCGCGGCAGGTGACGCCGCGCCGCGTCCGCCGGCCAAACCGCGGCGGCGGCCTGCGCCCCGGGACACGACTAACCCCGCACCTGATCTTCGAGGGCGCCTCGCGATGGTGCTGTCGCGCCTGCGGTTGCGGTCTCTCACGGTGCGGGTGCTCGCGGTCAACATGGTGGCCGTGGTGATGCTGGCAATGGGTCTGTTGTATCTGGATCGCTACAAGCAGAACCTGATCGATGCCCAGATCAGTTCGCTTGCGACCCAGGCCGGGATTTTTGCTGCCGCCCTTGGCGAGGCGGCAGTGACTTCGAACGTCACCGTCGGCCAGGACACGCTGACCGCTTTCGCGCGCCCGATGGTGCGCCGCCTTGCGGTGCCGGCGCGATTGCGCGCGCGGCTTTTCGCCGCCAATGGCGACCTCATCGCCGATTCACAATACATCGGCATGGTGCGCGGCGGCGTCGAGGTGGCGCCCCTGCCGCCCCTGCGTGACGGCGGGTTCCTGACCGCCTTGCTCGATGCCTACGACTGGGTGGCGAACCATATTCCCATTGGCCAGACCTATCCGCGCTACGTCGAAATTCCGACGCCACGCGCCAACCAGTTTCCCGAGGCGCAAAAGGCGCTCAGCGGCGAAACGGGAACGTCCGTGCGTTCGCTCTCCCACGGCGCGCTCGTGCTGTCGGTTGCCGTCCCCGTGCAGCGCTACAAGCAGGTGCTTGGCGTCCTGATGATCTCGACCGGGTCCGGAGAAATCGACGATGCGTTGCGCGACGTACGCATCGAAATACTCACCGTGCTCGGCGCCATGCTGGTGGTGATCGTCGCCCTGTCGCTGTGGCTTGCCCAGACCATCGCGCGCCCGGTGCGCCGCCTGGCAGCGGCGGCGCAGGAAGTGCGCGCGGGTGGCGGGCCGTCGGTCGAAATACCGGACCTGCGCGGGCGCGGCGACGAAATCGGCGAGTTGTCGGCGGCGCTCCGCGACATGACGGCGGCACTTTGGGCGCGCATGGATGCGATCGAAGGCTTCGCCGCCGACGTCGCCCATGAAATCAAGAATCCGCTGACCAGTTTGCGCAGCGCCGTGGAAACGGCATCGCGCGTCGAGGACCCGGTGAAGCAGCGTCGCATGATGATGATCATTCTCGACGACGTGCAGCGGCTTGACCGGTTGATTTCGGACATTTCCGACGCCTCGCGCCTTGATGCCGAACTCAGCCGCGCCCAGCTCGGCCGCGTCGATCTGAAGGGGCTGCTGCAGACCCTGATCGAGGTCGAGCAGACCGCCGCCGATGCACGAGGCTCGTCGGCGCCTCAGCTGGTTCCCGATCTGCCCGACGGGCCGCTCTTGGTGCGCGGCATCGAGGACCGCCTCGCCCAGGTCTTCCGTAACCTGATTTCAAACGCCGTATCTTTCTCGCCGCCGGGCGGGCGGATCGTTCTGAGCGCGCGCCGCGAGCGCGATGCCGTCGTCATCGCGGTGGAGGACGAGGGTCCCGGCCTTCCCGAAGGCAAGTTCGAGGCGGTCTTCGACCGTTTCTATACGGAGCGTCCGGCGGGCGAGAAGTTCGGTACCCATTCCGGCCTCGGTCTCGCCATTTCGCGCCAGATCGTCGATGTCCATCGCGGCAATATCCGGGCCGAAAACATCACCCGGGACGGGCGCGTGCTGGGCGCGCGCTTCATTGTTACCCTGCGGCCGGCCGCCAATGCCTGAGGACGTCAACATTCATGCCACCTGCATCGCGCTCAATGGCGTCGGCATCCTCCTGCGCGGGCCTTCGGGCGCAGGCAAGTCGGATCTCGCCCTGCGCCTGATCGAAGCGGGCGCCCTGCTGGTGGCCGATGACCGCGTGTGCCTGTCGCGGTGCGGCGATGGCGTCGTTGCACGGGCGCCTGAGGCGCTGGGGGGCCTTATCGAGGCCCGCGGTGTCGGCATCATCCGTCTTACGGCGGGCCGCGTGGCCGCCGAGGTGCCCTGCGGGCTCGTCTGCGATCTTGCCGCGGCCGACGGGATCGAACGGTTGCCCGAGCCGTCACGGGCGGAAATCCTGGGCGTTTCCCTGCCGCGCCTTGTTCTCGACCCGTTCGAGGCGGCGGCCCCCGTAAAGCTGCGGCTTGCCGTCGGCGTCGGGCCGGGGTCTATAATGGTCGGCGCATGAATTTGCAGTTCCCCCCGCGATGACCTCCGCCCCCGGCAACGACGAAAAACTGCCCCGTCTCGTGCTTGTCACCGGCATGTCCGGAGCTGGCCGGTCATCGGCGCTCAAGTGTTTCGAAGATATCGGCTACGAGGCCGTCGACAACATGCCGCTGGCACTTCTCGGCGCGCTTGGCCCCGCTGCGGGGTCGCGGCCGCTTGCCATCGGCATCGATGTGCGCACGCGGAACTTCGACGTTGCTTCCGTGCGCGAGGCGATTGCCCGTCTCTCTTCGGAAAGCGGGTTCGTGGCCAGTCTCGTTTTTCTCGATGCGACGGACGAGGTGCTCCGGCGCCGTTTTACCGAGACGCGTCGCCCGCATCCGCTCGCCATCGATCGGCCGGTCGGTGACGGCATCGCCCAGGAGCGCCGCCTGCTGGCCGGCCTGCGCGACGGCGCCGACTTCGTTCTCGACACCAGCGATCTCGTCCCCGGCGACCTGCGCCGGATTCTTGCGGGACATTTTGCGCTGGCGGGGGCTTCGGGGCTCAGCGTCTTCGTGCAGTCCTTTTCCTACCGTCACGGCATTCCGCGCGAAGCCGATCTCGTCTTCGACGTACGCTTTCTCGCGAATCCCCATTACGAACCGGACCTCAAGCGCCTGTCCGGGCTCGACCAGGCTTGCGCCGCCTTCATCGCCAGCGACACGGCCTGGGCGCCGTTTTTCGATGCCCTGACAGGCCTGCTCGATGTTCTTCTGCCCGGCTACGAGCGCGAGGGGAAGTCCTACCTCACCATTGCCGTGGGCTGTACCGGCGGCCGCCACCGCTCGGTTTTCGTCGCCGACAGGCTGGCGGCCTGGTTCGGCGATGCCGGGCGCAAGGTTGACGTCCTGCACAGGGACATGGATAAGGAAGGCCGCACATGATTTCAGGGATGCGCAAATGACCACTTCGGGAAATGACGCGAAAGCGGGTGCCGCGGGTGAAATCGGCCTGGTGCTGGTTACCCACGGCGATCTGGCATCCGCGTTTCTCGCCGCGTTGCAGCACATCGTCGGACCCCAGCAGGGCATTGCCGCCATCTGCATCGGACCCGATGACGATGTCGAGGCGCGACGGGCCGACATTCTCGCCGCGTTGCAGAAAGTGGATGCGGGCAAGGGCGCGGTGGTCATGACCGACATGTTTGGCGGCACCCCGTCGAATTTGGCCCTGTCGGCGCTCGGCCGCGACGGCGTCGAGGTCATCGCTGGCGTCAACCTGCCGATGCTGGTCAAGTTCGCTTCCGTTCGCGCAGGCGGCGATCTCGCCGCAGCCGTTCAGGCCGTGCAGGATGCGGGACGCAAATACATCAATGTCGCCTCGAGTTTTCTTTCGGACGGCAATGGCAAGTAACCCATCTTCCGGTGCTGGCGAAACCCTGACGCGCACGGCCACCATTCACGGAGAGCTCGGCCTGCATGCGCGCCCCGCTGCCCGCTTCGTCAAGATCGCCTCCGCCTTCAAGGCCGAAATCGAAGTTTCGGCCAAGGGCGTGACCGTCTCCGGCCGCTCGATCATGGGGCTGATGATGCTGGGCGCGGGGGACGGGACGGAGATGACGCTCTCGGCCCGGGGCGAGGATGCCGCGGCGGCGCTCGAAGCGCTGGGGCGCTTTATAGACAGCGGCTTTGCCGACGCCTGAGCCGGTCGGGCGTTGCCCGCCGATTTATCCTTGCGAAAGCGCGGTTAGGGAAATATAAAGTTCTCCTTATATATACTGGATTTCTGGGCCGGGCGGCGTTGCCGCCCGCCGTCCGTTCGGCCCCGGCCGCACATCCCGCAACCGCCTCATCCGCCAGAGGAGCAAAGACGTGAAGAACGATTACAAGGTCGCCGATATCAAGCTCGCCGAATGGGGCCGCAAGGAAATTTCCATCGCCGAAACCGAGATGCCCGGACTGATGAGCCTGCGCGCCGAATACGGCAAGGCGCAGCCGCTCAAGGGCGCGCGGATTGCGGGCTGCCTGCACATGACGATCCAGACGGCGGTGCTGATCGAGACTCTGACGCACCTCGGCGCAACCGTGCGCTGGTCGTCGTGCAATATCTTCTCGACCCAGGACCAGGCTGCCGCGGCCGTCGCTGCTGCGGGCATTCCGGTTTTCGCCTGGAAGGGTGAAACCGAAGAAGAGGCCGTGTGGTGCATCGAACAGACGATCAAGGGCCCCGACGGCTGGACGCCCAACATGATCCTCGACGACGGCGGCGATCTTACCCGCATCATGCATGACGAATTCCCGGAACTGATGGACGGTATCAAGGGCATTTCCGAGGAAACCACCACCGGCGTCGTCCGCCTCGTCGAAATGCAACGCAAGGGCGAGTTGAAGGCGCCGGCGATCAACGTCAACGACTCGGTCACCAAGTCCAAGTTCGACAACCTTTATGGCTGCCGCGAAAGCCTGATCGACGGTATCAAGCGTGCCACCGATGTGATGCTGGGCGGAAAGACCGCCGTGGTCGCGGGTTACGGCGACGTCGGCAAGGGCTGCGCTGCGGCGCTGGCCGGGCAGGGCGCCCGCGTCATCGTCACCGAAATCGACCCGATCTGCGCGTTGCAGGCGGCCATGGAAGGCTTCCAGGTGCTGACCATGGAAGAAGCCGCGAAGCTCGGCGACATCTTCGTGACCGCAACCGGCAACGTCGACATCATCACCATCGAGCACATGCGTGCGATGAAAGATCGCGCCATCGTTTGCAACATCGGTCACTTCGACAGCGAGATCCAGATCGCGGCGCTACGCAACATGAAGTGGGACCAGATCAAGCCGCAGGTCCATGAAGTCACCATGCCTGACGGCAAGCGCCTGATCGTGCTGGCCGAAGGGCGCCTGGTGAATCTCGGCTGCGCGACCGGGCATCCCAGCTTCGTCATGAGCTTCTCGTTCTCCAACCAGGTTCTGGCACAGCTCGAGCTGTGGAAGAATCACGGGCAGTACAAGAACGAGGTCTACTTCCTGCCCAAGGTTCTCGACGAAAAGGTTGCCAGCCTGCACCTTGCCCATGTCGGCGTGCAGCTGACGAAGCTGTCGAAGGCCCAGGCCGATTACATCGGCGTGCCGGCGACCGGGCCCTTCAAGCCGGAACACTACCGCTACTGATCATTTCTTTCGCCTCCGCCGGGCGCCCACCTTGTGGCGCCCGCGCGCAGGGCGAAGGATTCCGGCCGTGCTGAACCCCGGATCAAGAGTTCCCGATCGACTTTCGCCGCCCGGCGGGCGGCGGCGTTCCCTGCATGCTGCCTTGCCGCTGCCCGGTTCAGGCGCCGGGGACGCCCTTGCTCGTGGAATATTCGAAATGCAGCGCTTCGCCGGGATGAACGCGCGCAAAGGCCGCATGGGCGGCACTTGCGGCTTCGGCGAACCCGGTCAGGATCAGTTTCAGCTTGCCCGGATAGTCGGCGATGTCGCCGATGGCAAATACGCCGCCGCGCGCCGTTTCCATGCCGTTGGCATTGACCGGAATGCGGCCCTGTTCGGCCCCGAGATCCCATTCGGCGATCGGTCCGATGTTCGTCGCAAGCCCGAAGAACGGCAGCAGCCGGTCGGCATCGAGGCGCCGTTCCTCACCCTTGAGGGAAGAAACGACGACTGCCGACAGATCGCCGTTTTCGCCCTCCAGCCCGGAAAGCTGGTAGGGGATAACCATTTCGACCCTGCCGTCCTTCGCCAGCGCCTGCATGCGCGCGACACTTTCAGGGGCTGCGCGGAACTTGTCGCGCCGGTGTACGACGTAGATTTTTTCCGCGATGTCAGCCAGCGAGTTGGCCCAGTCCACCGCCGAATCGCCACCGCCCGCGATGACCACGCGACGGCCGCGAAAATCCTCGCGCCGCGCGACGAGGTAAAAGACGCTCTTGCCTTCATAGGCGGCTAGGCCCTGCAGCGGCGGCCGGTTGGGCCCGAAGGCGCCGACCCCGCCAGCGACGATGACCGCGCGCGCCGTGATCGTGGTGCCCGCCGATGTCGTCACGTGAAAGCCGCCGTCAGCGGTATCTTCCAGCTTCTCCGCGTGCTGGCCGAGGTGCAGAACCGGCGCGAAGGCGCCGGCCTGTGCGGCCAGTTTTGCAATCAGCGTTTCGGCGGTGATTTCCGGCCAGGCCGGAATATCGAAAATCGGCTTTTCCGGATACAGCGCCACGCATTGCCCGCCCGCCGCTTCCAGAACATCGACGACATGGCAGCGCATCTTCAGCATGCCGCATTCAAATACGGCGAACAGGCCTGTCGGTCCTGCGCCGATGACGACGACATCGGTTTCGTGGGAGCCGCCGGGCACGGCGGTGGTGAGGTTTGCGGTCATGTATCCTCCAGTGCGGGCCTAAGATATCGGTCGCTCGCCCGGGCGCAAGCCCAAAGGCCCGCCCTTGTTCCCCCGAACCGGCGGGGCTACAAACGAAGTCCAAATGCGGATCCGCGCCCCATGATCGAAATGCCCCTTGCCGACCTTGCCGCCACCCGTGCCCTTGCGCGGGCGCTGGCGGGCGTGCTCGGCCGTGGCGATGTGGTGGCGCTATCGGGCGCGCTGGGGGCGGGCAAGACGGAACTCGCCCGCTTTGTCATCCTTGCCCGCGCCGAGGCCGCCCGGCTGCCGCCGCCCGCCGAGGTGCCGAGCCCGACCTATACCCTCGTGCAGGTCTACGAGGCCGGCGCCGTGCCGCTCTGGCATTTCGATCTCTACCGGCTGGAGCGGCCCGACGATGCCCTCGAACTCGCCATCGAGGAAGCCTTTGCCGATGCGATCACGGTGATCGAATGGCCCGACCGCCTCGGCCCTTACATGCCTGACGACAGGATTGAAATCGCGCTGTCGCGCACTGGCGCCGGTGACGCACGGCGCGCCGCCATCACCGGTATCGGGGCGCGCGGGCGCGAAATCGAAGCCGCGCTGTCGAGTGTCCTCGCCAAGGGAGCCGCGTGATGGCCGGGAGCGAGGCGCGCGCCGATGTGATTGCGGCGTTTCTGGCGGCGGCGGGTTTCGGCGCGGCGCGCCTTGACTGGCTCGCCGCCGATGCGTCCTTCCGCCGCTATGGACGCCTTTCGGGCGGCTCCGCGCCGGCCCTGGTGATGGACGCACCGCCCGGGCGCGAAGACGTGCGCCCGTGGCTTTCGATCGCGCGCCACCTCAAGGGGCTCGGGTTTTCGGCGCCTGCGGTGCTGGCCGAAGATGTCGCCGCGGGCCTGTTGCTGATCGAAGACTTCGGCGACGACACCTTCACCCGCCTGCTTGCGAAGGGCGCCGACGAAGGTGCGCTTTACGATCTCGCCATTGACGTGCTGGCGCGCCTGCATGGCTGCCCCGATGCCGTGCCCGCGGGCCTCGCCCCCTATGATACCGAACGGCTGCTGGCGGAAGCGCTCCTGTTTACCGACTGGTATCTGCCGGCCCTTCGCGGCCGCGAAACGGGGGCCGATGAACGCGCGGAATTTGAAGCCCTGTGGCGGGAGGCATTTTCGCTGGCAGTTCCGCCGCGCCCGACGCTGGTGCTGCGCGATTATCATGTCGACAACCTGATGCGCGTACCCGGGCGCGACGGCATCGCCGCCTGTGGGCTGCTCGATTTCCAGGACGGGCTGGCGGGCCATCCGGCTTATGACCTCGTCTCGCTGATCGAGGATGCCCGGCGCGATCTCGGCCCCGGCATCGCGGCGCGTGCGCGCGATCGTTACATCGCCCAGTGTCCCGCCGCCGGCGATCATGCCTTCGCCGCCGCGGGCGCCGTTCTGGCCGCCGGGCGCAACACCAAGATCATCGGCATCTTCACCCGTCTTTGCCGCCGCGACGGCAAGCCGCGCTACCTTGCCCATATCCCGCGCGTGTGGCGGCTGCTTGAGGGTGATCTCGCCCATCCCGCGCTGGCCCGCCTCGCGCGCTGGTTCGACCGTGCCGTGCCGCCGGCATCGCGCGCGGCGCCAAAGGCGGAGGCCGCTCCATGACCGCGCCTGTTCCCGCCCATGCAATGGTGCTGGCCGCGGGGCTCGGCCTGCGGCTGCGCCCGATCACGGAAAAACTGCCCAAGCCCCTCGTCGCTGTCGGCGGACGCACCATGCTGGACCGTGCGCTCGATGCTCTCGATGCGGTCGGCGTCGGCGGATGCATCGTCAACACGCACTACCTTGGCGAACAGATCGCGGCACACCTCGCCGCGCGCCGCCGGCCGGCGATTTCGATTTCGCCCGAACGCGATCTGCTCGATACCGGCGGCGGTGTCGCCAAGGCTCTACCGATGCTGGGCGGGGATGCATTTTATGCGGTCAATGCCGACATCATCTGGGAAGACGGCCCCGGCGCGTCCGCGCTGGCGCGGCTGGCGTCGGCTTTCGATGCGGATGCTCTCGATGCGCTTTTGCTGCTGGCGCCGGTGTCGCGTGCCGTCGGTTACGATGGCGCCGGCGATTTTCATCTTGGGCCCGATGGCGTGCCTGTTCGTCGCGGCAAGGACGATCGTGCCGATTTCGTTTTCACCGGCGTTCAGATCCTGCACCCGCGCCTGTTTGCCGATTGTCCCAAGGGCGCCTTCTCGCTGAACAAGCTTTACGACAAGGCGCTGGCGGCACATCGCCTGCGCGCGCTCGTCCATGACGGCCGCTGGTTTCATGTCGGCACACCGGCCGGGCTTGATCTTGCCGAGGCTTCCCTTGCCGCATCGCCGCGCGGCCGGGCCTCGCCATGACGGGGCCCGGCCCCAGGCTCTACACCATCGCGCCGGGCATTCCCTTCGTGGATGCGCTGGCCCAGGGAATGACGGCACGCCTGCTTGCCGGGTCGGCCGATGATCCCTTCGCGCTTGCCCGCGCGACGGTCCTTCTGCCTACGCGCCGCGCCGTGCGCAGCCTGCGCGAGGCCTTTTTGCGCGCATCCGGCGGTCGCGCCCTTCTGCTCCCGCGCATGATGCCGCTTGGCGATCTCGACGAAGACGAGCTGCTGTTGATGGCCGAGCCTGCTTCGGGCTCGGAGCCGGGAGCCGGGCTCGCCGATCTGCCGCCGGTGATCGGCGGGATGCGGCGGCAGTTGCTGCTGGCGCGTCTCGTGCTTGGCGTCGGCCGCGTCAAGGACCCGGCGCAGGCGGTCGAACTTGCGGCCGAACTGGCCCGCCTTCTCGACCAGATGGAAACGGAAGGTGTCGGGTTCGACCGTCTGAAAGACATCCGCCCCCATGATCTTGCGCTCGCGAAGCATTGGGACGAAGTGCTCGCCTTCCTTTCCATCCTTACCGAGGCCTGGGCCGCCGTGCTTGCCGAAGAAGGCGCCATCGGTCCTGCCACGCGGCGCAATCGGCTGCTGGCGGCGCAGGGCGATCACTGGCGGGCAGCGGCGCCCGGCGGCTGGGTGGTGGCGGCGGGCTCGACCGGCTCCATCCCGGCGACGGCGGAACTGCTCGCGACCGTATCGCGCCTGCCGCAGGGCTGCGTTGTTCTGCCTGGCCTCGATCTCGGCATGGGCGACGACGACTGGGCGCGCCTCGAGAAACAGGAAACCCATCCCCAGTCTGGCCTTGCGCGCCTCTTGCGTCACATCGGCGTTGATCGTGATGCGGTGCGCCCGTGGGGTGCCGACTGGCCATCGGCGGCGGCGGGGATCGGCACGCCGGAGCGCGCCGGCGTTCTGGCGGCGGCGCTCAATCCCGAACCGCTTTCCGCACCCGCCGATGCGGGTGCTGCGCTTGCGGGGGTGAGCTGGCTGGAAGCCCCCGCGCCTGAGGAAGAAGCCGCCGCCATTGCCCTCGTCCTGCGCGAGGCCCTGTGCCATGAAACCCGCACGGCGGCGTTGGTGACGCCCGACCGCGCCCTTGCCCGGCGGATCGCCGCCAAGCTCAAGCGCTGGAACATCGAGGTCGATGATTCGGCGGGCACGCCGCTGGCCGCGACACCCGTCGCAACCTACCTGCGCCTCGTCGCGGAGATGGTCGGAGAGGGTTTCGAGGCCGTCGCCGTGCTTGCCTGCCTCAAGCATCCGCTCGCTGCAGGTGGCGAGGCGCGCGATGTTTTCCGCGCCCGCGTGCGCGATCTCGACCGTCTCGTCCTGCGTGGGGTGGCGGGCGCGCGCGGGGTGGCGGGCCTGCGCGCACGCATCACGGCGCGTGCCGATGAACTCGCGGCGCGCAAGGAGTCCGAGCGCGCCCAGAAGGACGCCGAGCGCATACGCCGCCTGCTGCCGTGGTTTGATAATGTCGTCTCGCTTGTGCAGCCGTTCATCGATGCAATGGCGGGACGCGGCGCGGGGCCGGCCGAACTTGCCCGCGTTCATGTCGCCGCCGCGGAGGCGCTGGCGGCAAGCGACACCGAAAAAGGCGCTGCGCGGCTGTGGTGCGGCGAAGAAGCTGAATCGGTCGCCGCCTTCTATGCCGATCTTGACGGCGCGGCGAGGGGGTTCGAAGCGGTCCCGGGACGCCGGTACCCCGACCTGGTGACGGCGCTGATGGGCGGGCGCGTCGTGCGCCCACGCTTCGGCCGCCATCCGCGCCTCAGTATCTGGGGGCCGCTCGAAGCGCGGTTGCAGCATGCCGATGTCGTGGTGCTGGCGGGACTGAACGAGGGAACCTGGCCGCCCAATCCGGGCATGGACCCGTGGATGAGCCGCCCCATGCGCGCCGACCTCGGCCTGGCATTGCCCGAGCGGCGCATCGGCCTCGCCGCGCACGACTTTGCCCAGGCCTTTTCCGCGCGGCAGGTGGTGATGACGCGCTCGCTGCGCGTTGGCGGCCAGCCGACGGTGCCTTCGCGCTGGCTGCTGCGCCTTGCCAATACGGTCGGTGCCGACATCGTCAAGGAGATGCAGGGCCGCGGGCGTGACTGGCGCGCGCGTGCCTGGATGCTCGATCGGCGCCTCGATCCCGCGCCGCCTGCCCGGCCGATGCCGTGTCCGCCGGTGAAGCTGCGACCGCGCCGCCTTGCGGTGACCGAAGTCGCCACGCTTCAGGTTCACCCCTACGCGGTTTATGCACGCCATGTCCTCGGTCTTGATCCGCTGGATGCGCTCGGCGCCGATCCGGGCGCGGCCGAGCGCGGCACCTTCATCCATGACGCGATGGAAAAATTCATTGCCCGCTATCCGAAAGGGGTTCCCGCGGGCGGCGCCGAAGAATTCCGCACCGCGCTTGAGGAAATCGGCCTCGCCTGCCTTGCGCCCGCGGGGCTTGCTCCCAGCCTGCACGCCATCTGGTGGCCGCGCTTTCGCGATATCGCCCGCTTCGTCGCCGCGGAGGAAGTCAGGCGCCGCACCACGTCACGGCCGCTCGCGGCGGAAGCGGCGGGACGGCTGCGCATCGAAACGAAGGCGGGCGATTTCTTCCTCACCGGGCGCGCCGACCGGATCGACCTGCTCGGTGACGGGCGTCTTGCCATAGTCGATTACAAGACGGGCGCCTTGCCGGAACCGGGCGACGACCGTTCCGGCTTCGCGCCGCAACTGCCGCTCCTGGCGGCGATGGCCGAGGCGGGGGTTCTTTCCGGCGTGCGTCCCAAAGAGGTTTCCGAGCTTGCCTACTGGCAGCTTTCGGGTGGCGAGGACGGCGGCAAGGAACAGCCCTTCCGTTGCGCCGATGGCGTGGACATCCGCCAGGCCGTGCGCGATGCGCT
>Ga0222714_10005649_pt1 | contig 11827 bp, 7 predicted proteins | sample C33_3DmetaG_FD_165048 | JGI IMG/M metagenome (GOLD analysis project Ga0222714, IMG submission 165048) | Estuarine water microbial communities from San Francisco Bay, California, United States - C33_3D | ecosystem: Environmental > Aquatic > Marine > Unclassified | place: USA: California... | reverse complement strand
AAACCCAGCAATTGACCATAGCCTTTCCGGAAGTTCCATCTGATGCGGAGGCACTGGAGGAATATCTTGCCAAAAGAGAGGATTCTGTCAAAGGAATGAAGCCCGGAAATGAAGCCTACCTCATTTGGGCAGATTCCCTCAACAAGCAAAAAACCCCCTATTCCATCGTATACATTCATGGCTTTGGTGCTAGCCCTATGGAAGGAGATCCTGTACACCGATTTTTAGCAGCTCATTTTGGAGCGAATCTATTTGTGACCCGGCTACCCGAACATGGCATCAGCCGGAAAAATGGAATGGAATATTTGACCGCCCAAGACTTGGCTAATGCTGCGGGTGAAGCTTATCAAATAGGTAAAAGTTTAGGCGAAAAAGTGATTGTAGTGGGAACTTCCATGGGTGGCTCCTTAAGCCTTCTGCTTGCAAGTCAGCAAGCGGATATCCACGCCCTGGTACTCTATTCACCTGCCATTCGTGATGAAGCAAGGATGTTGGAAGGATTTTTTACCCCTTGGGTTTTTTGGGTTATGAAGAAGACCCTATTAAAAGACGAGGTCATGAACCAGCCGCGTGAAGGAGAAAAAGGCGATTACTGGTCTGAAGAATACCACGCAAACGGTTACCAGAGTTTGGCTGTGCTATTGTACAGCGAAATGAATGAAGAAACTTTTGCTAAGGTGAAACAGCCGGTATTTATGGGCTATTATTACAAGAATGACCAGGAAAAGGACATGGTTGTATCCGTTTCCAAAATGCAAGAAATGTTTGGTCAACTGGGTACAGCTCCCTCTCTGAAAAAGGAAATGGCTTTTCCTAAAACCGGAGATCACGTAATTGCATCTTCCATTACCTCGAAAGATTGGCAGACCGTATTATTTCAGACAATAAATTTCCTTGAAAATGTTACCCAGATTCCGGCCAATCCTGCCTACCAAGAGCAGGTGGAACAAATGACAAAAGCAACCCAATTACTGGACAGCATTCCTTTAAAAAAGAATAACTAATTCAGATAAAAAAAGGGAGGTAAACCTCCCTTTTTCATTTAGATAAATCTGTTGATCAGATTTTCGAAGTATTCCTGCTTCCCGCTGATTTGGGTTGGCTCTCCCACTTCTAGGGCATAAGAACGAAGGTCCTCCAGCGTCAATTTACCCTCCTCAAAGGCCTTGCCTTTTCCCGCATCAAAGCTGGCATATCGATTTTTCCGTCGCTCTAAGTAGTCTGACTTTTCAAGAACTTCAGCAGCTATAATCAAGCCACGGGCAAAGGCATCCATACTGCCGATATGTGCCAAGAATAAATCCTCAGGATCGGTAGAGTTTCGTCTAATTTTCGCATCAAAGTTGACCCCTCCACCTTGCAAGCCTCCAGCAGCCAAGATAATCAACATAGATTCTGCTAGTTCTTGAAGATTGAGCGCAAATTGATCTGTATCCCAACCATTCTGGTAATCGCCCCGGTTGGCGTCAATGGATCCAAGCATGCCTGTATCTGCAGCCACCTGGAGTTCATGCTGGAAAGTATGTCCTGCAAGTGTCGCGTGGTTCACCTCAATATTCAATTTGAAATCCTTATCCAATCCAAAGTGTCTTAGGAATCCAATCACTGTTTCCGAATCGTAATCGTACTGGTGCTTGGTCGGTTCCATAGGCTTAGGCTCAATAAAGAAGGTCCCCTTGAATCCATTTTTGCGTGCATAATCTCTTGCCATGGTAAGAAAACGAGCTAAATGTTCTTTTTCCCGCTTCATATCGGTATTCAATAAAGACATGTAACCTTCTCTACCGCCCCAGAATACATAGTTTTCGCCTCCTAGTTTAATGGTTGCATCCAAGGCATTTTTCACTTGGGTACCTGCAAAAGCCAGCACATCAAAGTTTGGGTTGGTAGAGGCTCCATTCATGTAGCGAGGATTGCTAAACACGTTGGCAGTACCCCAAAGCAATTTGATTCCACTTGCCTTTTGATGGTCAACAGCATGATCTGTGATGATCTGCATGCGCTTCTCGTATTCGGACAAGGTAGATCCTTCATCGATTAGATCTATGTCGTGAAAGCAGTAGTATTCTGCACCAATTTTGGTCATGAATTCAAAAGCCGCATCCATCTTGTCTTTTGCTCGCTGAATGGGATCAGCACTTACATCCCAAGGATGTTTGATAGTCCCTGGACCAAAAGGATCTCCTCCCGTTCCACAGAAGGAATGCCAGTAAGCGATTGCAAACTTAAAATGTTCCTTCATGGATTTGCCAGCAATGACTCTGTTGGGATCATAGTAGCGGAAGGCCATTGGATTGTCACTTTCTTTGCCTTCAAATTGAATTTTCCCAATATTGGGAAAAAATGAATTAGCCATAGTTTTAAAGGTTATTGATTATAGGTTATAGAAATAGGTTTAATTTTTAGGATTGAGTATCAGCGGTCAGTTGTTCCAATCGAGCAAGCCATGCCTGGTAAACTTCATCGTAGCGATCCGCAATTGCAGGATTTGGAGCTAAAGTTTGGAGTTTGGTTAATCCAATAAATGCTTCTTCTTCACTAGTAAATATACCTGCTCCCAAACCTGCTCCGCGTGCTGCCCCTTGTGCTCCATCGGTGTCGTAAAGCTCTAAATTCACTTGATTCATTTGGACAAAGGTTTCTCGAAAAATTGGACTTAAAAACATATTGGCATGACCTGCCTTTACAGTAGCTAAAGTCATTCCCATGTCCTTCATAATTCGAAAACCATAGGTTAAGGCGGATACAATTCCTTCTTGAGCGGCACGTAGGAGATGACCTTGACCGTGCTTTAGTAAGTCCAAATCAAGTAAGTGAGCACCTACTGGCTTATTTTGTAGAATACGCTCCACCCCATTCCCAAAAGGCAAAAAAGTTAACTTATCTGACCCAAGAGGAGCTTTGCTAGCAAGTGTGTTCATATCCTCGTAACTAAGTGAATTTCCTCCCAGCATTCTTTTAAGCCAAGAATTGAGGATTCCAGTACCATTGATACAAAGTAGCACGCCATAAGAAGGAGTACTTGGTGAATGGTTTACATGAACAAAAGTATTTACTCTAGATTTGGGGTCGTATACAGGAGTATTAGCCACGCCGTACACCGTGCCAGAAGTTCCTGCTGTAGTTGCTAATTCACCTGGATGAAGTACTTGCAAGGAAAAGGCATTGTTGGGCTGATCTCCAGCTCGGTAAGCAATTGGGATTCCAGCTTCCAATCCTGTTTCAGCTGATGCGGTTGCAGAAACTTTGCCTTGAAGGGAGAATGAAGGCACTGCTTCGGGAATCCATTCTTTTGGAATTTGCATTTCTGCAAGCAAAGGCTCACTAAGTCCGTTTTCTTTAAAATCCCAAAAGATACCTTCGGAAAGTCCTGTTTCTGAGGTAAGGATTTCCCCACTCAACTTCATGGCAATATAATCCCCTGGAAGCATGATTTTATAAATCTGTTCGGCTAACTCCGGTTGATTTTCGATTACCCATCGCAATTTAGAAGCCGTGAAATTCCCCGGAGAATTGAGCAAGTGTGGAAGGCAGTACGCTGCTCCCAAACTTTGAAAAGCTTTTTCCCCTTGGGCTACAGCCCTACTGTCACACCAAATGATGGAAGAGCGGAGAACTTGATGAGATTTATCCACACAAACCAACCCATGCATCTGGTAAGCGATACCAATAGCGGATATTTCTCCCATTTGAACATCAGCTGCTTGACGAACAAATGCAATACCTTCCTTTACATAGCCCCACCACATTTCAGGATCCTGTTCAGCCCATCCTGATTGGGTGGATTGAATTGGCATTTCTACAGCAGGAAAAGCTTTAGCAATTATGGATTTACCAGTTTTTGCATCTAAAAGACAAACTTTTACAGAAGAGCTGCCTAGATCAATACCGAGAAGTAGCTTTCGCATATTACCAGAAGATAGTATAAAGTGCAGCAATAATTCCTACGATCAGAATAGCCCCAATCTTGAAACCAGTGCTTGTTTTGAACAATTCCTTTGAAACATCAATACTGTTGGGATGGTCTTTCCCTTTGCCTTCTACAAGAGATATTCCAATCATAAGGACTGCAAGTACCACAAAAACCCAACCCATTCGGTCGATAAAAGGCAAGGCGGGGAATACAATTTTGAGGACCACAGAAAGCGGAATACTGAGAGATGCACCCACAAGCGCTGCATTTGAGGTAGTTTTTTTCCAGAAAACCCCAAAGAAGAAAATGGCAAATACTCCAGGACTAATGAAACCGGTATATTCTTGAATAAATTGGAAAGCCTGGTCCAATTGTCCCAAAGCCGGTGCCACAAATGCTGCAACAATAAAGGAAACAATTGCGGTAATCCTACCTACGCGCACTTTGCTCGCTTCGGAACTATTCTTTCCAAAATACTTGGAATAGATATCCATGGTAAAAATAGTGGAAGTACTGTTGGCCATAGAGGCAAGAGAAGAAACAATTGCTGCTGTCAAGGCAGCAAAAGCAAGACCCTTTAATCCTGTAGGCAAAATTTGAAGTAAGGAAGGATAGGCACGATCAGACTTAATCAAGCCAGTAACTGGATCTTTCATGGACTCAATAAATCCAAGATCCGTACCATTTGAAACAATTACCAAGGCAGCTATTCCTGGAACTACTACAATGACTGGCATAAGTAACTTTAGAAATCCAGCAAAAATCATCCCCTTTTGTGCTTGATCTAAGTTCTTTGCAGCAAGGGCGCGCTGAGTGATGTATTGATTAAATCCCCAATAGCTAAGATTTGTAATCCACATCCCCCCTATCAATACGGACAAACCAGGAAGATCGAGGTAAGCATCTCTGGTACCTCCCTGTCCATCGGATACCATCATCTCTCCTTTGGACAAAATCATCGAAAAATGGCCTGGAACCTCATTCCTTAAAATGGCTAGTCCTTGCCAGGCGTCCCCATCTCCTACCATACCCAAAGCGATGTAAGTAGTGGCTAATCCACCACCAATCAAAAAGACCACTTGGATTACATCTGTCCAAGCTACTGCTTTCAATCCACCATAAATGGAATACAGCATTGCAAATAAAGCAAGGCCCACAATTCCATAAGTTAATGGAATACCTAAAATCGTATTCAAGCTCAACGCCCCGAGGTAGAGGACGGAAGTCAAATTCACAAATACATACAAAAGCAACCAAAACACAGCCATGGTAGTCCGTACACGTGCATCGTATCGGTCAAATAGGAAGCCAGGCATCGTGTAAATCCCTTTTTTCAAATAAACTGGTAAAAAGAAAATAGCGACCACTAAAAGTGTAGCCGCTGCCATCCATTCGTAGGTGGCAATAGCAAGGCCCAAAGCATATCCTGAACCAGACATGCCAATAAATTGCTCCGCCGAAATGTTTGACGCAATTAAAGAGGCTCCTACAGCCCACCAAGGCAGGGCTTTACTTGCGAGAAAATAGTCAGATGAATTTTTCACATGGCCTTTCTTTTCACGGGAAACAAAAAATCCCATTCCAATGATGAGGAAGGAATAGCCCAGAAAGACTACTAAATCAATGGTTTCTAAAAGCATAACAAGAGGTGAGGATAGGTTATTTACAGATTTTTTTTTGGAAAAACTTGGGTTTATCTGATTTACAAGTGCTAAATATAAAGGTTTGTTACAAAGCAGCACACAGGATTGAATATCAATTCAAGTAAAATCTAAATTTTTTATTTAAATGGAAATCGATTAATAAAAAATGGAATCCCCTACCGATGCCTACAAGTAAAACCCCAATTCATCCTTGGCTGACTCTAAAAACAGGATGTGAAAACGAAGTGTATCGCATACGTACAGGCAACTGTTCACATTCGTTCAATATGTAAAATTGTTTAACAAGAATTAGGAATTATATCAGGTCAAACCGCTTAATTTCAAGGATTAATAGCTATTTATTCAAACAAAATCCGTAAAATTGTGTCAATTTTTTCCTTAGCATCATTTTTGGGGCTAGTTGATTTATGGCAAATAAAAGCAGTGTATTTGATATGATTGGACCGATTATGATTGGCCCCTCTTCTTCACATACTGCCGGCGTAATTCGAATAGCTAGAGCCTCCATTCGTGTATTGGGAGGAACACCGGAAGAAGCAAAAATCACTTTTTATAATTCCTTTGCAAGAACATACGAAGGACATGGCAGTGATCGCGCCATTTTAGGCGGATTGATGGATTTCAAAACTGATGATCTTCGGATCAAAGATGCTTTAGAAATTGCTAGTCAAACTCGTTTAAACTACAGTTTTAAATCTATTGGAAACTCATCCATTCATCACCCCAATACAATCAAACTACAACTTCAAAAAGGCTCACGAAGGGTAGAAATCACCGGTGAAAGTTTAGGAGGCGGAGTGATTAATATTTCTGAAGTGGATGGATTTGTAGCCAATTTTTCAGCACAAAACCATACCTTAATTATTAAAGCGGAAGATATTTCTGGTGCAATTGCCTTTATTTCAAGTGTGATTGCGCAGGAAAAAGTAAATATTGCAACCATGTCAGTATCTAGAAAAGGAAAACATGATCTAGCATGCCACGTCATTGAAATGGATTCAGGCATTCAAGAAATTACCCGTAACTACTTGCTTTCTTTGCCCTGGATTAAAGAACTAATCTATATTCCAGATATCGATCTCTAATCAATTCTAAACCAACAACACCAACCACAGATGAAAAAACTTTTTGTACTGTTTTTCTTTGGAGTTTTTCCTCTTCTACCAGTAAATGCTCAAACAGAGGTTCCAAATGGACCTTTGGATTTGGGTACCTGTGTAGCCATTGCCATTGAAAACAACCTCACCTTAAAGCGATCTGAACTCAACCAGCTAATTACTGAAGCCAACCTCTTGGAAAGCCAAGGTAGAAGATTGCCTAGTTTGACAGCCGGTGCCAGTTCAGGATATCGCTGGGGCCGATCAATCAACCCAGTAACCAACTTGTTTGAAACAAGAAGAATCGGAAACATCAACCTATTTGGAAATACTGGTGCGCCAATTTTTCAAGGTATGCGCATCAACAATAGTATTGGGCAAGCAAAGAGCGACTTAAAAGCTGGTGAGTTTAATTTGGAAGCTACCCGGAATGACATCACCCTGAATGTGATCAATTTATTTATTGATGTGGTATTTAACCGGGAACAGGTAAAAATTGCTGAAAATCAGTTGAATACCACTGCCGAACAGTTGGGACGAACCCAGCAATTGGTAGATGTAGGTTCCTTACCTTATTCAGATTTATTGGATTTACAATCTCAGAATGCAACCAACCAATTGAATGTGATCAATGCAAAAAATGGGCTTCGACAAGCCAAATTGGCATTGGCCCAGGCACTTCAGATCCCATTCACAGAAAGTTTTGAGGTGATCGAACCGGAATATGAAGTATCCAAAGAGGCCCTGACCGCTGGCACTCCTGCTGAGATTTTTGAGATTTCTGTTTCCCTAATGCCTCAAATAAAAGCTGCCGAAGCCAATCTGAAAAGTGCAGAATATGGCGTAAGAATAGCAAAAGGTGGATTTCTACCTACTCTTGATGCTGGGATATCCGCCTTTTCAAATTATGTAGATCAAGCATTCGTATTTGGATCAACCGAAATCATCCCGTTCCGGACACAGGTAGAAAATAACTTTTCCCAATCTGGAACACTCAACTTGAGTATTCCCCTGTTTACAAGATTCAGCAACAAGTCCAATTTACAGCGTGCACGCGTGCAACAGCAATTAGCAGAAGTATCTATGACAGAGGAAAAAAATAGGCTGCGTCAGGATATCGAAACCGCCTATAACTCAGCATTTAGTTCAGAGCTTTCCTACCAAGCCTCCTTGGTGCGGGTCAAGAGCCTGGAAGAAACCTTTCGAATTGCGCAACAAAGATTTAATTTAGGGGCCATCAATTCAGTGGATTTTCAAGTGGCCCAAAACAACTTGTTTAATGCGCAAGCAGATCTATTGAACGCGAAGTACAGCTATATTTTCAGAATCAAAGTCCTAGATTTCTACCTAGGTAACTCCATTAATCTAAACTAAACCATGGCTACTAAAAAGTCCAACAAACTCCTTTATTACTTACTCGGTGCAGTAGGTGTTATCCTATTATTTGCCATCATTGGCCGCTCTGCTGGCTGGATCGGTGGTGCTAGAGAAACAGAAGTTGAATTTTCAATGGTCAAAAAAGTCGCCATTGTAGAAAAAGTAAGTAGCTCTGGAGAAATTCAACCTGAAGTTGAAGTAAAGCTTTCCCCAGATGTTGCTGGTGAAATTATTGAGTTGAATGTACAAGAGGGTGACTCTGTTGAAATGGGAAGATTACTTGTAAAGATTCGACCTGACAACTTTATCTCTGCTTTAGACAGAACCAAAGCCAACCTAAATCAACAAATGGCGAATTTGGCACAATCTAGAGCCAACCTACAACGTGCTGAAGCCCAGTTCACTCGTTCAGAATTGGAATTCAAGCGTCAGCGCACCTTACACCAACAGAAAGCAATCTCCGATGCAGATTTTGAGCAGGCACAAGCCAACTACATTTCAGCTCAAAAAGATTTGGAGGCAGCAAAACAAAATGTAATTGCTTCAGAATTTATTGTGAAAAGCTCCCAAGCTTCAGTAAATGAAGCTTCTGAAAACCTTCGTTTGACCAATGTAAACTCCCCAGTATCGGGCATTGTATCCAGCTTAAAGGTGGAGCAAGGCGAACGAGTGGTAGGTACACAACAGATGGCAGGTACAGAAATGATGACCATTGCAGACTTATCCAAAATGGAAGTTCGCGTAGATGTCAACGAAAATGACATCGTTCGCCTGTCTTTAGGGGATACCACACTGATAGATGTGGATGCCTATTCTGCTTCTGGAAAGAAATTTAAGGGTATTGTTACCAGCATTGCCAATACGGCCAATACCAAAGCCTCTCCAGATGCCGTTACTGAATTCAAGGTCAAAATTCGAATTTTGAATGATTCTTACCAAGATTTGGTAAAAGAAGGGAACAAATATCCATTCCGTCCTGGCATGACTGCCTCTGTTGAAATTTTAACCAATTCAAAAAACGATGCGATTTCTATCCCACTTTCTGCAGTTACCACGAGAGAGGATAAAAAAGATAGCCTAGCAGGAAATTCTGGCAGAGTAAAAGAACTTGTTTTTGTGTCTGAAAATGGCGTTGCAGCCATTCGAGAAGTAAAAACTGGGATTTCCGACTATGAAAACATAGAGATTATTTCTGGTTTGAAAGAAGGAGATGAAGTGATTTCAGGTCCATATTTTGTAGTAAGCAAACAACTGAAAGAGGGAGATAAAGTGAAAAAAATAACTGCCCCAAAACCAGACTCTACCAAGGAATAATCCTTTTTCAACTAGGTTCAAAAAGTCTTCTAAGCCCCTGGTTTAGAAGACTTTTTTTTTACACCAAACTGAATTACTATAAATTTCCTTTTCGCTAATTTTTTCGGAAAAAATTCGCTTGAGCCTAATTCAACTGTTTTAAAAGGACCGCTTTCAAAATTCCTGTTTAATCCATCCTAAGTGGGTAGCAACTTTGATCATCCTCAAGAAAAACTATAAATTAAAAAGTTTGTGAAAGACTACTTATTCTATTGGAAGAAACACCTTTTTTATTCCAAAAAGCCAATATCTGGTTACCCCTTCATCAAAAATTGCTGCCACCGCCAGCTATCTCGCATGCAGGCATCCAAATCGTAGGCAGGAAACCAACCCAATACCTGGTTAATTTTTTTGGTGTCCGCCCAGGTCTTCACCACATCTCCAGCCCTTCTAGGGCCAATCTCGTAGGGTAAGGTAAGGTTATTGACTGCTTCAAAGGCATGTATCACCTCCAGCACAGTATTTCCTCTACCTGTGCCAACATTAAATACGTCGTAAAAATTAAGTGGTTGGTCAGTTAAGAAGTGTAAGGCTTTGACATGTGCATCTGCTAAATCTACCACATGAATGTAATCTCGAATACAACTGCCATCCGGAGTATCGTAATCATTCCCAAAAACGGTAAGTTTCTCTCGAATTCCAGCTGCTGTTTGTGTAATAAATGGAACCAAATTTTGAGGTGTACCAATAGGTAACTCTCCAATTTTCGCACTAGGATGTGCTCCAACTGGATTAAAATAGCGGAGTGCGACGACACGAACTCCTGCTTTACTTTTTACAAAATCAACAAGAATATCCTCTCCAATTTTTTTGGTATTTCCATAGGGACTTTCCGCCTCTTTCCTTGGTGTTGCTTCCGTAACAGGCAAGACGTCCGGCTGCCCATAAACGGTACAGGATGATGAGAAAACCAAATCTTTAATCCCCTTTTCCTGCATAAACTCCAATAAAATAACCAAGGAGCCTACATTATTTTTATAATAAATTAAGGGTGATTGTGTACTCTCTCCTACTGCTTTAAAAGCAGCAAAATGTATTACGCCTTGAATTTGATGCGCATTTGCTATTTCATGAAGCAAGGTTTTATCGGAACAATCGCCACGATAAAAAACAAATCGCTTCCCAGTAATCTCTTCTAATCGATCCAAAACCTCCACTTGTGAATTGGAAAAATCATCCAAAATAATTGGCTCCATTCCCGCATTCCAGAGCTCCACTGCGGTATGCGAACCGATGTACCCTGCTCCGCCAGTAATTAAAATTTTTTTCATTATGCCTAAAAATTTAAGTCTTAAAAGTAGAGATTTATTCTATGATCTTGAAAATTGCCTCATTGGAACAGTGTAAAAATCCCTGATTTTTCTTCTTGTTGAATTTCTCCTTCCAAGGTATAAATGTAGCGTAAAAAATACGAGTAGGTTCCGGTTAGGGCTTTTACAGTCTTATTTTTACCATCCCAAGGCCCTTCTCCCCTATAAACCAAATCTCCCCAACGGTTCCAAATGAAGAGTTCATATGTGATCGGGCAATTAGAAATTGGTCCAAATTCACCCTCACTTGGAAAAAAGCCGGTAGGCATCCGTACCTTGGCCTCAGCTTGGCTTACTCGAGTGGTCCCTACTACCATGCATCCCAAGGCATCAGTCACTGTGAAGGAATAATCTCCGGGAGCCAATTCAGTGATGAACGAACCCTCAAGACCATTATCCCAAATTACCTCATAGGGAGCTTTCCCACCAGAAATTTCAAGTTGAAGCTGTCCATTTAAACTTCCTTCACATCCCGGCTGAATCTCCACAGGAACTACCACAACTTCCATGGACTCTATCATGTCTACTTCTAAAGGAATGACACAGCCCTTACTATCCTGGATTCTAAGTTGATATTTGCCAGCAGCAAATCCAAAAACAGTCAAATACGGAGCCTCCCACTGGGTATCGAAGCCAGAAACAGTATAGGGTGGACTTCCCCCAGCAATATTCAACCGAATTTGTCCATCCGAACCCTCAAAACAGGAAACTTCTTTAAGTTCTACATCACCTAATATTTGAAGTGGCTCCGGATCCTCCAAACGTACTTCCATTTGTATAAAATCACATCCAGAAGCATCGTAAACTGTGACCATGTAAATTCCTGCAGGAAGGCCTGTTGCTGAATTTGTATCAAGACTTGCATCGTGGGCCCATTGGTAGGTGTAATTGGACGAGCCTCCCCTTGGTTGTATTTGAATACTCCCATTTGCTTCACCTACGCAAGTAGGAGTAGAAATTTGAGGAGAATCCAGAACTAAAGGACTAAACATATCCACTGTCAACACGGATGAGCTACCCATACAAGCCCCATTGTCTACACTACTTTCTTCATAGACAAGTTCTCGAATAGGTGCATTCGCATCCCAAAGTACTTGCACTTGATCTTCCCCT
>Ga0222714_10005648_pt1 | contig 11827 bp, 21 predicted proteins | sample C33_3DmetaG_FD_165048 | JGI IMG/M metagenome (GOLD analysis project Ga0222714, IMG submission 165048) | Estuarine water microbial communities from San Francisco Bay, California, United States - C33_3D | ecosystem: Environmental > Aquatic > Marine > Unclassified | place: USA: California... | reverse complement strand
CAGCATGAAGTCAAGCCCTTTGCCTAGCACAAAAGCCGAGTCAGGAACTCCAAGTGCGCTTAATCCGAAAAGGTAAGCCGGAGCCTGAACCACACATATCACAATGGTTAACCAGCGTGTAATCTGAGTTTTAGTCTTACGACCGCTTTCTCCCTCTTTGTCGAGTTTTTGAAGATAAGGAATAGCAATTCCCATCAATTGAACAACAATAGATGCAGAGATGTAGGGCATAATTCCCAAAGCGAAAATCGACGCGTTAGCAAATGCACCACCAGTGAAAGCGTTAAGAATACCAAGAATACCCTGCTCAGTGTTCTGATTAAGCTGAACTAATTGATCTGTATCAATTCCAGGCAAAACCACTTGCGCACCAAAACGATAGACCAATAGCAAACCAAGTGTTAACAACACACGGTCACGTAGCTCTTGAATCTTCCAGATATTCGTCAGTGTTTCTATAAATTTCTTCATTCAATCAAGCCGTTTAAAGTGATGTAGCTGTACCTCCTGCGGCTTCAATCGCGGCCTTTGCCGCAGCCGTAAATTTGTGTACGGTTACAGACACCTTCGCATTTAAAGATCCGTTAGCGAGAATCTTAACCTTATCATTTTTGCTAACAACGCGCTTATCAACCAAGGCTTGAAAAGTGATTTCATTCAATCCGGCATCGGCAAGTTCTTGCAACTTGCTGAGACCAACTCCTTGGTATTCCACACGATTAATATTCTTAAATCCGAACTTAGGAACACGTCTTTGAAGGGGCATTTGACCTCCTTCAAAACCGATCTTCTTAGAGTACCCAGAGCGTGATTTAGCTCCTTTATGTCCGCGTGCAGCAGTTCCTCCTTTGCCAGAACCCTCACCGCGACCAAGTCTCTTTCCTTCTTTATGAACCGAACCTTCTGCAGGCTTTAAACTATGTAAATTCATATGTTATTGTTTTAGCTCTTTTCTACAGAGACTAAGTGTTCTACAACTTTAACCATTCCTAGAACCGACGCTGTTGTGTCGTGCTCTACTACTTGTCCAATTTTCTTAAGGCCAAGGGCTTCAAGGGTGCGCTTTTGATTTTGCGGGCGCTTGATACTGCTTTTTACCTGAGTAACTTTAATTTTTCCCATCTTAACTGTCATTATCCTTTAAACACTTTGTCAAGACTAACGCCTCGTTGACGCGCAATCGTGCGTGCATTACGCAACTGAAGCAGCGCATCGAAGGTAGCCTTAACCACATTGTGCGGATTAGAAGAACCTTGAGATTTCGATAACACATCATGAACACCTACCGCTTCAAGCACCGCACGAACGGCACCACCAGCAATTACTCCAGTACCTTGAGAAGCAGGTTTAACAAACACTCGAGCGCCACCAAATTTGCCTTTTTGCTCGTGAGGAAGGGTGCCCTTTTCAAGAGGAATTCGCACCAAGTTTTTCTTGGCGTCTTCAACGGCCTTAGAGATGGCAGTAGCTACTTCTTTAGATTTTCCTAAACCGTGACCAACCACTCCATTCTCGTCTCCAACAACAACGATTGCTGAAAATCCAAATGCTCTACCTCCTTTGGTCACTTTCGTGACACGCTGAACGCCTACTAAGCGATCTTTTAACTCTAAACCTCCTGGCTTAACAATCTCAACGTTTTTATAGTTTTGATACATAGCTCTAATTAGAATTTTAATCCACCTTCTCTAGCGCCTTCGGCCAGTGATTTCACTCTTCCGTGATATAAATTACCCCCGCGATCAAAAGCCACTTGAGAAATGCCTTTTGCAATGGCTTTTTCTGCCAAGGCTTTACCTACAGCGGAAGCCTGATCAATCTTATTTCCATCAGTAGCAAGACCCTTATCTCTTGACGAAGCCGAAACGATAGTAACCCCTTCGGTATCGTTAATGATCTGAGCATAAATCTCTTTATTGCTTCTGTAGACTGCAAGACGCGGTCTTTCAGCGGTGCCAAAAGAGACCTTGCGGATTCTTCTTTTGATACGTAACCTTCTTTCTAATTTACTTAATGCCATAGCGCAATGATATTATGCTGACTTACCAGCTTTTCTTCTAATTTGTTCTCCGACAAACTTGATACCCTTTCCTTTGTAAGGCTCAGGCTTTCTAAAAGCACGAATCTTAGCCGCAACCTGGCCCACCAATTGGCGGTCATGAGAGGTTAGTTTTACGATCGGATTTTTTCCTTTTTCAGATAGCGTCTCTACTTTAACTTCAGAAGCCACCTCAAAAACAATATTGTGAGAGAAGCCGACTGCAATATCTAAGGTTTGGCCTTGGTTGCTCGCGCGGTAACCCACACCGACCAATTCCAGTTCTTTAGTCCAACCCACAGACACTCCCTTTATCATATTGTTCACTAGTGAACGGTAGAGACCGTGCTTGGCTTTATGCTCTTTAGAATCTGAAGGACGCGTAACGTAAACGTTAGCATCTTCAACCTTAACTTCAACCGCGTCAAACGACTGCTTCAATTCACCGAGCTTACCTTTAACGGTAATCTCTTGGCCTTGAATGTCAACGGTAACACCTTCAGGTATTCTAACGGGATTATTTCCTATTCTAGACATAATGCTTAATTTCTTAGTATACGTAGCAAAGTACTTCGCCTCCTACTTTCTGTTCACGAGCTTGCTTAGATGTCATTACCCCATGAGAGGTAGAAACTACAGCAATACCCAAACCATTTAAGACACGCGGAAGATCGTCTGACCCCGTGTACTTTCTAAGACCCGGCTTACTAATGCGCTGTATTTTACGAATTACAGGTTCTTTAGTGGCCTTGTCGTATTTCAATGCGATCTTGATACTTCCTTGAGCGGTATTCTCTTCGAACTTATAGCTCAAAATATACCCTTGATCAAAAAGAATCTTAGTGATTTCTTTTTTCAGGTTAGAAGCAGGGATTTCGACCACACGGTGACCAGCGCTGTTCGCGTTTCGAATACGGGTCAAATAATCTGCGATTGGATCTGTTACCATCTTTTTACGTTCTTAATTTAATGTCTACCAACTAGCCTTAGTTACCCCAGGGATGAGCCCTTGATTGGCCATTTCTCTGAATGTGACTCGAGAAAGTCCAAAGGTTCTCATATACCCTCGCGGACGACCGGTTAACTTACAACGGTTTCTGGCGCGCACAGGAGAAGCGTTTTTAGGAAGCTTTTGCAGTGCTTCGTAATCTCCGGCCTCTTTTAAAGCTTTGCGCTTAGCCGCGTATTTAGCTATAAGTTTTGCCCTTTTTCGCTCGCGGGCTTTCATTGATTCTTTAGCCATCTTAGTTCTTTTTGAAGGGTAGACCTAATTCAGTTAATAATGATTTTGCTTCTTTATCGGTATTAGCAGTCGTCACAAAGGTGATATCCATACCGCTAATTCTATTGATTCTATCGATGTTAATCTCAGGGAATATAATTTGCTCCGTAACACCCAAGTTGTAGTTACCTCTTCCATCAAAGCCTGATGCTTTAATCCCTTGAAAATCTCTAACTCTTGGAAGAGCAACCGTCACAAGACGGTCTAGAAACTCATACATGCGCTCTCCTCTTAGGGTAACTTTTGCGCCAATAGGCATTCCTTTTCGCAATTTAAATGTGGCAACATCTTTCTTAGAGATGGTAGCAATCGCACGCTGTCCAGTGATTAACGTCAATTCATCAACAGACTGGTCCACTAATTTTTTATCGGCTACAGCAGCTCCAACACCGCGACTGATCACGATCTTCTCGAGCTTAGGAACCATCATAGTGTTCTTGTACCCGAACTCCTCGGTCAAAGCCGCAATAATGCGCTCTTTATACTCTTTCTTTAATCTTGGCGTGTATTCCATCACACTAAATAACTTCGTTAGACTTAACTGAAACCCTTACCTTTTTTCCGTCTCTCACTTCGTACTTAACACGGGTTGTTTTTCCCGACTTCACATCGATAAGTGATAGGTTAGAAAGATGGATTGGAGCCTCTTTCTTGGTGATGCCACCTTGAGGATTCTTGGCACTTGGTTTCTCGTGTTTAGAAACTAGGTTAACCCCCTCAACTATGGCTCTATTTTTCTCGCGATCAATTTTGAGGATTGCACCCTCAGCACCTTTGTGCTCTCCGGCAATGACTCTAACTTGATCTCCTGTTTTTACTTTTAATTTGTTCATAACGAGTTGTTTTACAGCACCTCAGGAGCTAATGAAACGATTTTCATGAATTGACGGTCTCTCAGCTCTCGGGCAACAGGACCGAAAACACGCGTTCCGCGCATTTCACCAGCTGCATTCAATAATACACAAGCGTTATCGTCAAAGCGAATGTAAGAACCGTCTGGACGACGAACCTCTTTCTTAGTTCGAACCACAACTGCCGTTGATACAGAACCCTTTTTAACCGTCCCGTTAGGAGTTGCCTCTTTAACGGTAACTACAATTTTGTCTCCTAAAGACGCGTAACGTCTTTTAGTTCCGCCAAGCACCCGGATCGTAAGAACCTCTTTTGCTCCTGTGTTATCGGCTACTTTAAGTCTAGACTCTTGCTGTACCATAATGAATTACTTAGCTCGTTCTAAAATTTCTACTAATCTCCAGCACTTACGCTTGCTCATCGGACGCGTCTCCATGATCTTCACGGTGTCTCCTTCATTGCAATCGTTCTTCTCGTCATGAGCCACATATTTCTTGGTTTTCAAAACGAATTTTCCGTACATCGGATGCTTTACGCGCTTAACCTCAGACACAACAATAGATTTCTCCATTTTGTTGCTGGTCACTACACCAATTCTTTCTTTTCTTAGGTTTCTATTTTCCATAGGGCCAGGGTATTATTGTATTTCCCTTTTTGACAATTCTGTTGCTAAACGAGCAACTGTTCTTCGAGCTGCTCTTATAACCATGGGGTTCTCTAAAGGAGAAACACCGTGAGACACTTTCATGTCTGCGTATTCCTTTTTTAACGAAGCCAACTTAACCGAAAGCTCTTCGTTTGATAACTGTTGAATCTCTGACTGTTTCATACTTCTATAAAATTATTCGGCAGCCGTGTAATCTCTAGCTACAATGAATTTTGTGCGTACAGGCAGCTTCTGTGCAGCCAGTCTCAAGGCCTCCTGAGCAATATCCTTAGGCACCCCAGCAACCTCAAACAAGATGCGACCTGGTTTAACCACAGCAACGAAATACTCTGGTGCACCCTTACCTTTACCCATACGAACCTCTAAGGGCTTTTTGGTAATAGGCTTATCTGGAAAAATTTTAATCCACAATTGCCCTTGACGCTTCATATATCTGGTGGCGGCAATACGAGCAGCCTCAATTTGTCTTGAGGTAATGAACATAGAGTCCATTGACTTTATTCCAAACATTCCGTTAGACAACTGATGCCCTCTTTGAGAGATTCCCTTCATGCGCCCTTTCTGGGCTTTACGGAACTTGGTTCTTTTCGGCTGTAACATCTTCCTTTACGTTGTGTTAATTACTTTCTACGACGGCGCTTTGGTCCTTCTTGTTTTCCTTTAGATTGATTGGTTGAGAGGCCTACAAGCGGAGAAAGCTCGCGCTTACCATAAACCTCACCCTTCATAATCCATACTTTAATTCCTAGACGCCCATAAGTAGTATGTGCTTCTTCAAGCGCATAATCGATATCGGCTCTAAATGTTGAAAGCGGAATACGTCCGTCTTTATAAGACTCTGAACGGGCCATTTCTGCTCCGTTCAAACGACCAGAAATCATAACTTTGATACCTTCTGCATTCATACGCATTGCTGCAGCAATGGCCATTTTTATGGCACGACGATACGAAATACGATTTTCAATCTGTCTCGCAATAGATGCAGCGACCAAATTTGCATCCAATTCAGGACGCTTGATTTCGTGAATATTGATCTGAACGTCTTTAGCGGTAATTTTCTTAAGCTCTTCTTTAAGCTTGTCAACCTCTTGACCCGCTTTACCGATGATGATACCTGGACGAGCAGTAGTTATAGTTATGGTGATCAACTTCAGTGTACGTTCGATAATCACTCGAGAAACACTAGCCTTAGAAAGGCGGGCTTTAACGTATTTTCGAATCTTATCGTCTTCGGCAATTTTATCACCGTAATCGTTTCCACCGTACCAGTTAGATTCCCATCCTCTGATGATTCCTAAACGAATTCCAATAGGGTTAGTTTTCTGTCCCATATTATTTTGTTGCTTCGGTGTTAGTAGTTGAATCTAAAACGACAGTTACGTGATTCGATCTTTTACGCACGCGGTGTGCTCTTCCTTGAGGGGCTGTCTGCAAGCGCTTCAGCATAGTCCCTGGATCAACCGTGATCTCTTTCACATATAAATTAGCCGACTCGACGTCTGAATCTTCATTCTTAGCCTGCCAGTTAGCCACTGCAGAAAGAACTAATTTCTCTAAACGCTTAGAAGCCTCTTTAGAGTTGTATCTCAAAATGGCTAGTGCCAATTCGATTTGCTTTCCTCTGACTAGATCTGCTACTAAACGCATTTTTCGCGGCGACGTAGGACAGTCGTTTAGACGAGCAAAAGCAATACTCTTGCGCTCTTCCTTTAGTCTGTCTGCCATTAATTTTTTACGAACTCCCATAGCTCAATTACTTTTTACCCTTGTTTTTTGCTCCGGCGTGTCCTCTAAAAGAACGAGTAGGAGAAAACTCACCGAGTTTATGACCTACCATGTTTTCTGTGATGTACACAGGAACAAATTGTTTTCCGTTATGCACCGCTATCGTCTGACCCACCATATCTGGCGTAATCATCGATGCCCGTGACCAAGTTTTAATCACTGCATTTTTACCTGCAGCTACGTTGGCCTGAACCTTTTTGTCAAGGCTGTGATGCACAAACGGACCTTTTTTTAATGAACGTGACATTGATTATTTCTTTCTGCGTTCTACAATATATCTGTTACTATCTTTTGTCTTAGAACGGGTGCGATAACCTTTCGCAGGAATTCCATTCTTAGAACGTGGGTGACCTCCTGAGGCACGACCTTCTCCACCACCCATCGGGTGATCGACAGGGTTCATAACTACAGGACGTGTACGTGGTCTTCTACCTAACCAACGGCTTCTTCCCGCCTTACCTGAAACGATAAGCTGATGGTCAGAGTTAGAAACCGCACCAATCATAGCCAAGCACTCGGCTAGAATGAGGCGCGTCTCACCAGAAGGCAATTTTATGGTAACGAACTTTCCGTCTTTCGCCATAAGTTGGGCAAAGGTACCGGCACTTCTTGCGATAACAGCACCTTGACCCGGACGCAATTCAATACATGAAATGATAGTCCCTAAAGGAATATCAGCTAATCGCATGGCGTTTCCTATGTCTGGAGTTGATCCCTCACCACTTGCGATCTTAGAACCAACAGACAAGCCATTGGGAGCTACGATGTAACGCTTTTCTCCATCTTCAAACTGAGTCAAAGCAATAAATGCAGTTCTGTTTGGATCATACTCAATACTTAACACTTCAGCAGCACCCGCCTTGTTACGCTTAAAATCAATTAAACGGTAACGACGCTTATGACCTCCACCTCTGTGAGATACGGTCATTTTACCTGATGAGTTACGGCCTCCCGTTCTTCTGACCGGAGTAAGCAATGACTTCTCAGGCGTAGAGGTAGTAATGGCATCAAAGCCATTGACCACCTTAAAGCGTTGTCCTGGAGTTATTGGTTTTAATTTTCTAACCGACATCTGTTCGTATTATAGATTACTGTAAAAATCAATGGCGTCTCCTTCGGCCACATCAACAATAGCTTTCTTAATGGCATTGGTTTTACCATGTTGTATACCCGTTTTAGTATAGCGTGTTTTACGCTCAGGACCATAATTCATGGTTCTTACTTTCTCAACGCGCACACCATAAGCCTTTTCAACCGCTTCTTTAATCTGAAGCTTGTTGGCTTTAGGGTCAACGATAAATCCGTAACGGTTGAACAGCTCGCTGTCTGCCGTCATTTTTTCTGTAATAATTGGTTTTATCAATATATTCATGACCCCATTATTTGGTTAAACTCTCTTCAATTAAAGCAACAGCAGCCTCAGAAACTACAATATTCGATGCATTCATTATATTGTAAGTATTTAAATCTGAGGTAGTTACAACTTTAGATTGCTCTAAATTTCGAGACGACAAATATACATTTTTGTTAGCGTCTGCCAACACGAAAAGCGACTTTTTATCTTGGATACCCAATGATTCCAATAGACCAACAAAGCTTTTGGTTCGTGGAGAATCAAATTGAAAATCTTCGATAATGTGCAATGCTTGTCCTTGAGACTTCAAACTCAAGGCCGACTTTCGAGCTAGACGCTTCACATTTTTATTCAATTTTTGCTCGTAAGCGCGCGGTCGTGGACCGAAAATACGACCACCTCCTCTAAACACTGGAGACTTAATTGAACCGGCACGAGCCGTACCCGTACCTTTTTGCTTTTTAAGCTTGCGCGTACTACCGGCAATCTCTGCGCGCTCTTTAGCCTTATGTGTTCCTTGACGTTGATGTGCCAAATACTGCTTAACATCTAAATAAATAGCGTGTTCGTTTGGCTCAATTCCAAAAACAGCGTCAGAAAGGTTGACCTTTCTACCTGTAGATTTTCCGTTGCGATCTAAAACTTCTAGTTCCATTATTTCTGCACTGTTACGTATGCGTTCTTGTGACCAGGAACACAGCCTTTTACTACAATAAGATTCTTTTCGGTATCGATCTTTACCACCTGAAGGTTTTCTACAGTAACCGTATCACCACCCATTCGGCCAGCCATACGAATACCTTTGAATACACGAGCAGGATAAGAGGCGGCTCCAATAGAACCAGGAGCTCTCAGCCTGTTGTGCTGACCGTGCGTAGACTGACCCACACCAGCAAAGCCGTGACGTTTTACAACACCCTGAAACCCTTTACCCTTAGAAGTGCCGATGACATCGACAAACTCTCCTTCGTTAAAAAGCGTTACATCTAGTGTATCACCTAAGGCGTGTTCACCATTAAAATTCTGGAATTCGACGATCTTTTTCTTTGGAGAAGTTCCGGCTTTCTTTGCATGACCGATTTCGGCCTTAGTAGCACGTTTTTCTGCCTTGTCATCGAAACCCAGTTGAAGCGCATTATACCCATCAACCTCTTCGGTTCTGACTTGGGTAACCACGCATGGTCCAGCTTGTATGACGGTACAAGGAATGTTCTTTCCGTTCTCGTCAAAGATGCTGGTCATGCCGATTTTCTTTCCTATTAACCCAGACATTCTATTTATTGTTTTTAATTAATAACTCTTTTCAAAAAAATTGGGTCAAGAAAATAGCTGACCCAGATTCTTTTCTTTCACCGTTTTTCTTAAACCTTCGTTTAAGACATGTAACATTCGAGCAAATGCTCGAACCTTATACCTTGATCTCTACCTCAACTCCACTAGGAAGTTCGAGCTTCATAAGCGCATCAATGGTTTTTGATGACGAGCTATAGATATCGAGCAACCTTTTGTAAGAGCTCAACTGAAACTGCTCACGCGATTTTTTATTAACGTGAGGAGATCTCAATACGGTGAAGATCTTCTTATTTGTTGGCAGTGGAATAGGACCTGTAACTACAGCCCCTGTAGTCTTCACTGTCTTAACGATTTTCTCGGCAGACTTGTCTACCAAGTTGTGATCGTATGATTTTAGTTTAATTCTAATCTTTTGACTCATGGCCGTAAAATAATTTCGTTAAACTCCTTTTGAAGCCTTAATGACCTCTTCAGAAATATTCGGAGGAGTTTCGGCGTAATGTGAAAATTCCATAGTTGAGGTAGCTCTACCCGAAGAAAGTGTTCTTAGCGAAGTCACATATCCGAACATTTCCGAAAGCGGAACTAACGCCTTAACTACTTTAGAACCCGCTCTATCGTCCATATTCGTAACCTGACCGCGTCTGCGATTCAAATCACCAACGATATCACCCATGTTCTCTTCAGGAGTTAATACCTCTAATTTCATGATAGGCTCGAGAATTACTGCTTTAGCAGCTCTAGCAGATTCTTTATATCCAAGCTTAGCCGCCAATTCGAATGATAGCGCGTCAGAATCCACTGGGTGGAAAGATCCATCCTTCAGTGTAACTTTCATACTATCCATCTCAAATCCGGCCAAAGGACCGTTTTTCATAGCCTCTCTAAAGCCCTTCTCAACAGAGGGGATATATTCTTTAGGAATATTACCTCCCTTAACCTCGTTGACAAACTCTAAGCCCACTTTGCCTTCGCTCGCAGGCTCTATAGCAAACACGATGTCGGCAAATTTACCGCGGCCACCAGTTTGCTTTTTGTATACCTCGCGGTGATTGGCTTGGGCAGTTAACGCCTCTTTGTATTCTACTTGAGGTTGACCTTGGTTCACTTCTACCTTAAACTCACGACGCATACGGTCTACAATGATATCTAAGTGAAGCTCACCCATTCCAGAAATAATGGTTTGACCCGAAGCTTCGTCTGTTTTCACTTGGAAAGTCGGATCCTCCTCAGCCAATTTAGCTAAGGCCATACCCATCTTATCTACATCAGCTTTAGTTTTAGGCTCAACTGCAATACCGATAACCGGATCTGGGAACACCATGCTCTCTAGAACAATTGGATGCTTTTCATCAGATAAAGTGTCACCCGTTTTAATGTCTTTAAACCCAACAGCCGCACCAATGTCTCCAGCAGAGATCGAATCGATCGCATTCTGCTTGTTTGAATGCATTTGGTAAATACGCGAGATACGCTCTTTGTTACCTGAACGGTTGTTCAATACGTATGATCCAGCATTTAAAGTACCTGAATAAGCTCTAAAAAACGCGAGTCTTCCCACGAAAGGATCAGTAGCGATTTTAAAGGCAAGGGCTGCGAAAGGTTCTTTGGCATCCGGCTTACGTGAAACTTCTTTTTCGGTATCTGGATTTGTACCGACAATCGCTTCTTTATCAAGCGGAGAAGGCAGGTATCTGCAAACCGCATCTAATAAGAATTGAACACCTTTATTTTTGAATGACGAACCACAGATCATCGGAATGATACTCATGTCCATAACGGCAGCTCTTAGAGCAGCGTGTACTTCTTCTTCTGTGATCGAATCTTCATCTACGAAAAATTTCTCCATGAGCGACTCGTCATACTCAGCAACCGCTTCGATAAGCGCAGCTCTATACTGCTTAACCTCATCCTGCATGTCAGCTGGAATATCGACCTCGTCGAAAGTAGATCCGAAGTTATCGTCGTGCCATACAATAGCGCGGTTTTTAACTAGGTCAACTACCCCTTTAAAGTCAGCTTCATCCCCTATAGGAAGTACGATAGGAACAGCATTTGACTTCAACATTTCACGCACCTGATTACACACGGCTAGGAAGTTGGCGCCTTGGCGGTCCATCTTATTCACAAAGCCCATGCGCGGCACCTTATAATTATCTGCTAGCCTCCAATTCGTCTCAGACTGAGGTTCTACACCGTCCACCGCACTAAACAAAAAGACCAGTCCGTCGAGGACGCGAAGAGAACGGTTTACCTCAACGGTAAAATCGACGTGTCCGGGAGTGTCAATAATGTTAAAATGATACGACTTGGCATCGGCCATCGGCTGACCGTTATCGGTAGGAAACATCCAAGAACAAGTAGTTGCAGCAGAGGTAATAGTAATTCCTCTTTCTTGCTCTTGCTCCATCCAGTCCATCGTAGCCGCACCGTCGTGAACTTCTCCAATTTTATGGCTCACACCTGTGTAAAAAAGAATACGCTCTGTTGTCGTTGTCTTTCCAGCATCAATGTGCGCTGCAATTCCAATGTTACGAGTAAGTGATAAATCTCTTG
>Ga0222714_10005646_pt1 | contig 11834 bp, 7 predicted proteins | sample C33_3DmetaG_FD_165048 | JGI IMG/M metagenome (GOLD analysis project Ga0222714, IMG submission 165048) | Estuarine water microbial communities from San Francisco Bay, California, United States - C33_3D | ecosystem: Environmental > Aquatic > Marine > Unclassified | place: USA: California... | reverse complement strand
ATCATCTTTTTGAGTTGACTCAATAGTCATATCTCCGACAGTTATAGTATTGTCCTCAGTAGCTTGCTCTTCAGAAACACTTCTATATCTTTTTTTAGGGCTAAGTTTTACATCTCCGTTAGTTTCAACAGATGCAACCATCTTAGATTTTTTACCTTCGGTATTTATTACTTCAATAACCTCTCCTTCAAAGCGTTGGTTTTGAAGTCTTTTTGCGCGCTCAGCTCTTTTCTTTGACTCAGATTTAAATGCATCAGCATTCTCAACAGGACTAACTAATTGACCATTTTTAGTAGCAAATTTATACCCCTCAACTTTATTGAGTTGTTCGTCAATCTTGTTTAAAACAATGTCTTTTTCAGTATTACTTAATTCTTCATTTTGCTCTACCTGAGTCTGTAAACTATATAAAGTATTAGCAGCTTGATTTAAAGACGTGCTTTCAACCTCTAGTTGGTTATCAATCTTATTAATAACTTCTTGGTGAGCAGTTTCGTACTCTTGAAACAAGTTATTACTATTAATAAACTCTTCAGCATTAGCTTTTGCAAGCTTACTCATTGCCTCTTGACCTTGCTGAGTTCTTGATAAAATGTTAGAGTAATTTTGTTCAAAAATGTTGTCTAATATATCTTTATGATATTTTATCTGGTTATCTAAATTTTCTTGAATGTCAATATCTTTTACGTTTTGTTTTTTCTCTTCAAGAGATTGGATAACATTAGCTCTGTCTAAAGCGTCTGCCCTTTGTGCTTTATCCTCAATGCTAGAGAATAATCCATAGTTTTCATATGCTTTGTCTATACTGTATTTTTTAATTGATTTAATTTTTTCTCTTGCTATTTCTCTTACATCTTCAAACTGTGTATCATCATTGGCAATTTCTTTGTATCTAGCAATACTTCTTTTTTCTGTTTCTGTAAGCTTTACTTGGCTTGCTTTTGCTAATGCTCCACTCATTCCAAATCCCGATAAATTGCCTATTACAAAGCCGTCCACAACATCGTGCATTAATTTATTCCATTGCTCAGGAGATGCTTTACCATCAAGAATTCTATCTACACCAAAGCTTCCAATAGCAGCAACAACTTCTTCAACACCTTCTTCTAATCCACCCTTAAAGGCAGTTTGTATTCCTCCGTCTAAAAAGCTTCTTACAATTTTCTGTTTTGCAGCATCTTTTCCTTCATCTGCAACTAGTTTTTTGATGCTACTTTTTACAGCGTCATCTGTCAAACCAATCGCTTTTCTGCCCAATGACCTAAGTGCGTTTAAGTCTCCTTGGAACATCATTTCTGACATACCTTCTACAAGACCGTATCCAATAGCTCTATAAGTATCTTCAACATCTACATCTCCATCTTGTTGGTAAGCTCTTGTAACTTCTGCGCCTCCTGCAGATATAGCAGCTCCTGTAAACACACCTGTCGAACCTCCTGTTACTGCCAAAAGCATTGATTGAGGCATACTTCTAGCAACGTTTAAGCCTGCTATCTTAAAAGCATCACCTACATTACCTTCTGTTGCTAAGGTTAATATACTTTTATTCTGATTTTCGGGTGCAATTCCCCATTGTTTTTGAGATACGTCAAATAAGACATCTCCAGCCCTTTGCATTTCGGAAGCTAACTCATATATAGGAGCAGCAATACTCTCTTTAGAAGTAGGTCGATTTTGAGCTTTTTGCTCTAAATTTATTATAGCTGCGCCTGACTCAATAACACCTTTGCCTTTAGTCGCTTGCTCTGCTAATTTACTTTGCTCTTCTATGTTTTTAAAGAAACTACCTGGAGAGTAGCTACTTTTACCAGTATAGAAATCTTTAATTTCTTTAGCTGAACTAACAACATTTTCAGTCACATTACCGATGAAGCCCAACAAACTGGCTGCCATATTAGGAATAGAAGTTTTTAATGCAGTAGATATTGCTCTAAAACCTCCACTTGACTCTTCGTCGTCGTCTGATTTATATAAACCTGAATAAGCTTTTTTAGTTAAATCAACGCCCATCCCTGAATGGAAACCAACTTTAAATCCGCCATCCGTAGAACTTGCCTCCCCAGATGATGCCGTATCTTCTTTTTTTTTTATTGGTTTAGCAAAAGAGGCAAATGGGTCACTACCTACAGAAGCTGCAGGAGTTGCAATAGGTTTTGCAAAAGATGCAAATGGGTCATTGCCTGGATTGTTTGCGTTATTTAACATATTTATTGTTTATAATCGGATTTATTAATAACCTTCTACTGAGTAACCTAAGTTTACTGCGGCTTTAGCTGCTTCAACTTCATTTGGGAATTGCTTCCCAGGTCCGTATGAATTTTCTAAGTCTTTTTTACTAAGAAATTTACCTACACCTGGGAGTGCTGTATTAGCTACAGGCATTGAAGGCAAGCTAGGGAATTTCTTTAATAGACCAAGAGACTTTGCATTTGTTTTTCCGCCCAATGCAGTTACTAAGTTATAATAGGTTTTACTTCTAGCCAAATCTTTTGGCAATACAACCTCTTTTCTTATTCCAGTAGACATACCATTTTTAATCAAATCATCTACTGATTCACCCCCTTTAGGTACATAGTAAGCTAAACGTGGGCTACCTTTTTCGTCATAAAAAAGTTCTGACGCTAATACTCTTTGGGTATTACCTTTTATTTCTAAATCAATCTTAGGCGGTTTTTCAAAACCTAAAATAGGTTTTCCTTTTTGGTCATAATAATACCCGTCAGAACCTGGATTTTGAAGCAAATCTCTTTGCGCATTATAATACGCAGTTTGCGCGCGCGCGGCTGCTGTAGAAGCTCCTTTTTGAGCCAACTCAGCTTTTACCATTTGTGGTGCAAACTGTGCTTGTACTTTTTCTTGCGTAGCTTTTGCTTCTTCAGCTTCTAATTGTGCTTTACGAACAGTTTCTTTAGCAGAAACACCTACTCTGACTTGATTATTTAAGTAGAATTCAGTAATCTGTTCGTCACTTAAACCAGCTGCAGGAAACCCACTCTGTTCTTTTAATAAAGGGATTAAAGTTGGGTCTTTAGCTTTTAGTTCAGCTGTTATTTGAGCTAAATAAGGAACTTCTCTTGTAGTTCCATCAGGATTAGTAATAGTAATAGTCTTAGGCATACTAACTCGACCATCTTCTCCGACTACCCAGTTTTTAGGAATTTCTGCTTCAATGTCTGTAATGCCTCCTTTAGTATTTGTTATCTGTTTTTTTATTGGGCTATATGGCGCAATAGTTTTAAAGATATTAACAAACTTCTTTGAGCCATCTAGATTATTAGTATATGTCTTAGAAAAAGCTGCTTGTAAGTCTCTTGGATTTTTAATAAGATTTTCATTGCTCATTAAAGAACCAAGCTCAGCATAATATTTCTGAAAGCTTAACAAATCTTCTTTCGAACCAATACCTAGTTGCAATGCTTTTTCGTATTCTTTAGCTGCTAAATCATAGCCTGTCTTAAGGTCTTTTATATCAGAAACGGCTCTTCTAATTTCTCCAATTTTATTATAATCCAGTTTCCCATTTTGCATTATAGAAGAACTAGCATTACCTAAAAGGCTATTTGCTTTAGAGGTAATACTTTGTTGCCCATAAATATTTATATCCTTTTTTAGGGCTTCAATATTAGCAAAAGTATTTTCTGCAAGCGTATAATCGCGCTGCTGTTGCTGAATTAATTGCGTAAAAATATTGCCAAGACCTGATTGCGCTTGCTGAAAATCTTGTCTAATACTTTCTGCTGGGTTATAAATATATCCTGCCATAATTAATTACGAGTTGAGAACCATTGTTTATTTATAGGGTCCCAAGAATATTGAGAATCAAAAGTTTGTTGCGCATCCATTACAGGAGTTCCTACTTTAAATCCGCCAGGAGCCATTGCTGCGAATGAAAAATCTTGCCCCGTCGACCCCATTAAAGGGTTTCCTAATAAAGAAGTTGAATCAGACTTAACTCCTGATGAGCCAAATATACCTAGTCCAGTTGGGTTAAATTGACCGCTAGAAAAGAATGAGCCTAATTTGTTCATAGTTTTTTGATTAGCCTGATTGCCTCCTCCATATATTTTAGTAAGCATATCCATATTGTCTTTTTGGTTTTGCATTTGCAACATCCCCATACCTATTCCTGAAGCAATACCTCCAATTCCTGAATAAATAGCACTTCTAGCTTCTTGAATTGCTGCAGCTTTAGCTTGTTCTTGGTCAAACAATTGTTGATTAAGATTCATCTCGCCTTCTAACTTATTCTGAGTAACACCCATAATATTGGCTTGTCTATTAGCTAAAGAAGAAAACTCTAAGCCTCTTTCTCTCATTGAAGTTGCAGCAGTTTGACCTAGAGCAGCTAATTGATTTTGCTGAGCTTGATTCTGTAATGCAAATTGCTGCTCTGCTGAACGTGCACTAATAGCGTTTTGAGCTTGATTTTCTCCTTGTTGAGATAACAAAGCAGCTGTCATAATATCTGTGCCACTACCTGCTCCTCTTGTTGCTGCAGCTAATGCATTAGCAGATGTTTGTGCTGCTTGGTCTCTAGCAATTTGTTCTCCAGCTCCACGCGATTGACCTGATGCCATACGCTTAGCTAAGTCAGCTTGCTGTTCTACTTTAGTAAAACGAGAAATATCTCCTTGATATGTAGGTGTTGATTTTGCTTGAGACAATAGGTCTGCGTAACCTGTATCGAATGCGCTTCTTTGTTGTCCTGCAAAAACACGTTGATTAGCTAATTGTCTTTTGGCTTCGTTTTTCTTGCCAACAGCTCCAATTACATTCATTGCGCCTCCTGCTGCTCCTAAAAGTAATGATGGTAATGCCATTTTGTATTATTGTTATGAGTGTCCTGATATTGGTTGTACTTCTATATCTAAGGAGTTCAATCTCATATTCTGAGTTTTATCCTTTAAAGATACAACAAAATTATTTAGATAGCCAATAATGTAGTTTCCTGATATTATTCCACCCGTTGATGTGCTATCTCTTAAAATATGAGCATATAGTCTATTGTCTTCTGCTATAAAGTTTGTTTCGTTTATTGCACTTGCTTGACCATTCTCATTAGATATCGCAATTGACAATAAAGATGCCTTTACTCCATTAGCTTGAGCATAGTCCATAACCGCCATATTATGCGATATAGACACGTTCAGAGGCATAACAGGCAATCTACTATTAAGTGTAAATGTAATCGTAGAATCGGCAGCAGCAGCTCCTAAGAATGCGTTATACCCTGATTGTAAAGATAAATAAACCACACCGCTCTTAAATAGGACCATCTTGTCTCCATAGCTTTCAGCATAATCCGCCTTAAATGAATATTTAGATATCCATCTTTTTAATGTATCCGAATATCCTAAAGAAGTTGTTTCGCTTCCAATAGAGACAAAGCACGTATTATAGAATGGGTCAAAAGCAAACTTAGCAGCACCTGACTTAGTCAAGAACTCTGAGCGCATATATACATCGCTTACTAGCTCAATGCCTTGCTCATTATACTTAATTATCTTCTTGTTGTAGTTATCCCACCACCAGATATTTCCCTTGTAATTAAACGCCGATTGCTTGTCTTGTAAGCCGTAGTTAAGTCCAAGGTTACGAATTGTTCCAATCACATTAGATGAAATAGATAATATGCTCTGATTGTTTCCTTGCAATAGTTCTTGCTCTCCTAATAGGACGTATGCCGATTCATTCTGGCATAAAGCAAGTAACATCGTCCCATTGCCTTGCAATCTTGATGCTCTGTGTAATGCAACAATTTCGCCGTTTCTGCTTGAAACGTCTGCGCTGTCTAAGGCAAAGAAAGAGCTGATGTTATTTATCTTAGTTCCTGATACGTAGTTTCCTCCGTAACGGATAGTATTCTTTCTTCCTGTGGGATTCAAGTTCTTTGAAACAAGTACTGTTGGCTTACCTGCTGATGTATTCCAGAACATATTAGCTGTAGCCGTAGATGACGCACGTAGAACTAACTTGCTCGTAGTTCCTGATACAATAGAGTTTGCGTTGTAAGTAGTGTCTACAACAGGCTTAATTCTATCTCCGTTAAGGGTCATAATTAAACCATTAGCCGCAGCTGTTTGCTTTGCTATGTTAATTAAAGCCGCCTGAACATCTCCTGATGCTGTTAATGTAAGCTTTAGTTGAACATAGAACTTATCATTAGCAGAAATATCAGCATAAGAGCTTAATAATATATCCTGCGTCTGAGTTATATCTAATACAACGCTTGATGCATTAGATGATAACGTTCTAGTGTCAACCACATATTCTGTACCATAAGCCACTGCACTTCCGTAGACATTGGTAGTGTTATTGTATGGAACTCTATAGATTTGAGATTTTAAAGCCCAAGTCATACTTCCTGATGGAGTAGGATTCATAGGGTCTAATTGAAACGTCTGTGTAGCCTTAATATAATAATTAACAGTTAATTTATTAGCTGACTCTTGGTCTGCTGCATCATAGTACCCAGATATTCTTAATTCAGGACCTGTAGAGCTTGATGCTCCTGAGGAATCGATAAATACCGCCTCATCTGTGTTAGTCCCAAATGTTGTATAAATAGGAATTAATAACGCATCAGTAGCCGTTCCAGCTCCAGATAATGAAGATTGCATTGTTTCTGTTAATGCAATATTTGCAACAGTTACAGCGTCATCAGCATAAACCTTAGGGTTTGATTTAGATGTATTATAAATAAATGGCGCAGAAGAATATACAGGCAATTCAATCTTAGAGAACACCATATCCCCTAATAGCTTTGTTGCCCCTAATGTTCCGCCTCCCGATATATCTTTATTGCTAGATGCCGACCAAGTGCTAATATCCATTAAGCTTCCGTATTCATAAAACAATAACGACTCGTCTTCAGGAACCTGCTTAGGAGTATAAATCTCAAAGTAAAGATTCTTTGCGTTAGGTACAATAGAGTTAACCATTGTGCCTTTGTCGTATTTACAATAAAGGAAGTTGTCGCTTTGGCTATCTATCTTGAAATCAAATAATCCATTAGGCGTATTGATTGTAATTCTGTCATCCGCCGAGAAGTTATAGATATAACCTGCTCTAAACATACCCATTAAGTCAACCACTAAGTTCTTAACGTTCTTAAGTTGGTCAGCTGTAACAGACTGAGAGATAGTTGTTATTTCTGTAATAGCCTTAGTTGTAGCATCTGTTGTAAAAGATGTTAGCTCAAAGAAGATATTACTAGCATATCCTTCATAGATGTACGACTTAGATATGTTCTTAGTATATACTAGTTGTGCATACCTTGCCCAAGATGGCTTAACCCATCCAGAGTTTAATCCTACGCGAATAGTAGGTAATATCGGATAAACAAACTTACCTGTCTTAAACTTAACGTATTTCTCAACGCCACGAGTCTTCATAGCTTCATCGTAGTAAGCTAATCCAATACCATAAGTTGAGTCGTTTGCAAATGGCTTATAATAAGCGGTTGAAGTTGATTCTCTACTGCTTATGCCTGCTTCAGCTAAATTGCTTGAAGTCAAGTATGTGCCATAAGTTCCTGATGTCGTAGATGGCTGATAATCGCTTCCTGTTAACTCAGATATAGTAAAGTCTAAATTAGCCGTAGATACATCGTAGTCATCAACAATGTTTGCCAAGAAAACTCTATTTCTTGCAACTTCAATATGCTTCGCACTTACAGGCACAGAATCAAATGGCTTAGACGTTGTAACCGTATCTAAGCTTTCGTATATCTGACCTGTCCAGCTAAATGTAGCTGGGGTGTCACCCTTCTTAAACGTATCAATACGTCTCCATATACCTGAATTACCAATTCTAACGTAAACCTCTAAGAATTCAGCATAGGTAGGTGCTCCTGATAAATCATAAGTAAAAGAGTAGCTACTTACGCCATCTGCTGCCTTATACATTTGAGAATATGCACCTAATGCTGAGTATTCTCCTGAGAAGTACTGATATCTTGCAGAAAACTGAAAGTCTCTAGTTTCTAAAAACTCTAAGCCATCATTAGGAGCGCCTTGGTTTTTCTCAATAGTAAACACATTATTAGGCGTTCTCTTTGCTAAAGTTAAATCTCCAATAGCAGGAGTGACAGCAGTAGTCCATCCATCTAAACAAAACATTAGTGGAGTTCCTGTTCCGTGATAGTTCCAAATAATGCAGCTGTCTAATACTTTAATATCTGGCGCAAAGTCCGTGCTAACGCTATGAGTATAGCTTAGTATTAATGTCTTAGAATCTAATGTAGTCGGGATTCTATAGATATACGCTGTAGCGCTACTTACCGTTAAAACAAAAATTTGATTATCAGCCGATTGGTGCGTAGCTTTAATTGTATGAGTAGAAAAGTTGATTCCTGCAGCAGTAATTGACTCAAGCATCTTAATTGCTCCAGCTCCACCCGTTTTACCTGAATCAAAGATTATATTAGTTGCATCTGAATAATCGCCCGCTGGCAATAAATTCAAGTCTACATCTTTATTTAATCCGCCTGTAGCTTTTAAAGATACTTTAGCCATTATGTTAATTAGTTTTTAAGTGCACCGTGGATACCGTTTCTGATTAAGCTAATCATTTCCGCGAAGTCCATTGAATTCATTCTTGCTCTAAATACGCGTTTAGCGTTTTGATAATCCTGTTGTGCTAGTTGATACTTACCAAGCGTAGAACCTTCTGCCTTAGCTGCCATCATAGTAATATACTTACTAATAACATCTGTTGCATATGGAGTCACTACGTTAGCTGTAGAACGAGATACTGCCGAAGTTATATAAGTTAACGTAACCTCAATCAAATCCATCGTATTGCTGAATACTAGCTCCGAATTAATAGTGTCAATATCGTAAGTCATTAAAGGATTTCTTTGACGACCATAGAAGCGACCAATTAACTCACCTCTGGAGTTCATAGTCGCACCACCACTAATTAAGTTGTAGTTAAATTCAGCATCATAATTAACTGATTGCTCAGCTGGATATGGAATTTTGTTTCCTTCAGAATCTCTGTTATACAGCTTGTTAAGGTTACGTACTCTTTCTAATGGTAAAAGACGCTCGCCGTGCTTTCCAGATACGTCCACAATATCAATAAAGTCAGCAGGGAGAATAGCCCTGCGATAATCAGTAACACTAAGAACAACAGTCTTAATATTACCCATATCAAAGTCAAGAGATAGTTCATCTAAGCATCGAAGTCCGTGATGTAAATATCGAGTATAATAGTGTAACGGCAAACCGTTATCTAACAAAGTATCTCTTACGATAACGTCTAAACTCTTTGTCTTCATTCTTATTGTTGTTTACTAGCTACTTCCGCCTGAGATACACGACCATTGCTAATTGTTTCTAAAACGTCTGCAATGATTGTAGACTCAACTTCTGGTGAAATTGGTAGCAAATCATTGTCTCCAAATTGACTTAAATCCATTGTTAATAAGTTAACAATAACTGAAGTTACTGTACCGTTAGCAGTAAGTGTAATATTCTTTGTAAAGTACACTCTTCTGCCTTGTACATAATATCCAATCCTCCCTTCTAAGTAGCTTAAGTTTGCACCTTGAAATACCAATACATCTTGTGCAGGGATTGGTATATAAGGATTCATTGCCCCAGTTGCTGCTGCAATAGACCAAATTCCCATATTCATAGGTAATGTCAATGGAATAACAGGAAGCGTAATATAAGCGCGATTGTTTCCTGAGTCAGCAGTAACAGCAGCTGTGTATTCAATTAAGTTGCACTTAGGTACATCAATCATACCTGCCTTAAATGACTCAGCTACCTGTAGCTTAAGTACTTTATTAAGGCTTTGCTCAATGAATAAAATAATCTCTCTTGTGTCAATTATATCAGACGGGTTCTCTTTATCTATAAATCTAGCATAAAGGCGCTGTATCTGTTCAGCTAAAATTTTCTTAGTCATAACTTATTACCTTTCGTCTAATCTCTGATTGTTATCTCTTAATGCCTCAACAGAAGCTACATCTCCGTCTTTCAATGATACACCTAAGTACATTAGTGCGCGAGCAACAATGTCAGAAAAGTATCTTTCGTCAATATCAATATCTACGCTACCAGTTGGGTTATAAGTAAAATTACCCCCACTTGTAGTAAAAGCATAAACTCCCTTCTTAGGGCGTCTCATATATATTAATATGTACTCATATGTTGTTCCTGATGGAGGAACAGGCGCAAATTCTATCTTAGGTACGTTTACTGAGCTTTCTTCAGCAACATATACCGTAGCAATTGGGTCGGTTAAACTTGGAGGTATAATTGCACTATTCTTTACTTCTAAAAACGTATCCCAGTTATATAGTCTTCCTTCTAAAGTATTTGCCCCGTTTTTAATATAAATAGTTAAGCCCTGAACATAATCATCTTGACCAATACTTTGAATTGATGTAGAGCTACCTACAGTAAATGTCTTCTTCTTAACCAATAAATGGTCATAATCAAACTTTCCTGTTGATTGATATTTAACTAATGCAGCGTTTGTCCAATCGGACGCACTGCGATTAAGAGCCATATCTATATCTGCTGGACTAACAAACCCTCCTTTATTTTTCTTTATAATGGAGCGAATGAAGTCGTGCGCATCCTTAATTGCTATATTAGCCATTATACATAATGTTATATTTATCCAAAGTTATGAAATTTTATCTATAAAAGACAATGCCCTGGCTCATAGAACCAAGGCATTAGATAAACAACCTATATGAAAAATTATTCTACTTTCTTAATCTTTTAACAATCTCGCTTAAAGCGTCTAATACACTAGTTTCTAGCTCTAATTTAGACTCAACAGGAATCTGTTCAATACCATCTAATATGTCTAAAAGCGACTTAATTTTAGCATCTTGGATTCCTAAGAACTTAATGTGCTCCATATCATCGCTACCGATGGCATCTGATGGAATCATAAATTGAATCATATCCTATTGTTTGGTTGAGTAAAGATACCTATAAATTTATCTTTGTCCCAATCATACCCAAATAACTTTGCGGAATAATAGGATTAGTGTTAAATCCAGTCTTTAGGGCGAAGTTAAACTTAAAACGTTTAGTAAGCGCTATGTCAAAGGATGCGCCTGTAAGTACTCCAATGTCATCTGATGTGATAAACTTTTGTTGTGCTGTCAAGTATCCTGTTGAGCTACCTGATAGATAAATATCAGGAGAAATGGTTAGCCTCTTGCTAATCTTAACTGGTATAGTATAGAATAGCATTACGTTATTACTGATATTCATCCCCACATCTGCACCTGCAACACTAAGCGTATAGTTGGCTCCTGAGACACCGTATTTCCCTAAAGGTTGGATATGTGCAGCAGTAACAAATCCAAGAGTTGTGCCCCCTAAATAGACGCCTGTTACGCCAAAATTAGAGATAGATTGCATCTTTCCTTCTGAGAAGTTCATTAAGGTATATCTGCCCGATAAAGCAAACTGGTCAAACGTAGACCATATCATAGAAGATATACCCCACGAAGAGTTTCCCATTAGTGAACTTTGGCTAAGTCCTACGCTTGCGATAATAGAAACGATATCACTTGCTGGAGCGACCGTAAAGTCCGAGCTATATATAATCGGATTCGCCACAGCAGCTGATTTCTTGGACTCGCTTTTCTTTTCTGATTTGGATTCTTTCTTGCTTTCACTTTTTGATTCGGATTTAGATTCAGATTTCTCTTCGCTTTTAGACTCTGACTTTGTTTCTGACTTAGACTCTGTTTTAGGAGAACTACTCTCGCCTTGAGATGAACTACTTGAGCTGCTTGATGATGACGTTGCTGGTGCTGGTGCAGGTGTTGATGCCGCTGCACTACTTGCTGCTGA
>Ga0222714_10005645_pt1 | contig 11834 bp, 15 predicted proteins | sample C33_3DmetaG_FD_165048 | JGI IMG/M metagenome (GOLD analysis project Ga0222714, IMG submission 165048) | Estuarine water microbial communities from San Francisco Bay, California, United States - C33_3D | ecosystem: Environmental > Aquatic > Marine > Unclassified | place: USA: California... | reverse complement strand
TAATAATCAACTTTACAGAGTGGATGGTACTCCTGCACCATCTGATAAGACCACTTTTCACCTCTCCGACCAGTAAGATTTGGAGAACCGCGACGAACGTGCAGGAAGATACAATTATCCCTTCCGCCAAGAGAATCAATAAACTCTTGACACGGTTCCAGATACGCCCGCTTAAAAGTGAAATCTTCACGGATAGACGGGGCGATGGCCTCAAAATACCTTTCCGTTTGGAAGTTACCCGAAAAATTCGTATCGTCCGAACAATTGTTGAAAATATCTTCATTAAAATGCATGTCCCGATACTCTACAGTCTTGTAGAAGGGTTCTCCAGTGTTCTTATTTAGATCACAGTTGGTAAGTTCAAATGCATCAAACAAACCATAATTGTCCAAACGATCTGCTTCTGGACCAGGAATCATCCAGTCCATTCCACGATTAGCAGCAAGACCACGAATAAATGCGTATTGAAACATTTGGTTTCCGAGGCGCCCCTCATTACCAAGTCCTTTAAATGATACAGCCATTAGCAAAGCCCCTTATTTTTATATTCTTCAAGGTTAATTATATCAAAAAAATGTGTCCAGTCATAGTTTTTTTCATACCTCAACCAATTCTGGGGAGGACATTGATCCTCACCAGGATGATTGAATTGAATTAACATTTCATATTGATCTTCATTAATATACTTTGGATTAATCCAAAAGTCTTCGATTACTTCGCACTCTTTAACAAGAATATATCCCTTCTCTTTTAAAAGTCCTCTTTGCAGATTTTTTTCCTTGGTAACATCTTGGCAATATGCATCATGTTCAACAGTAATAACTTTGAATTCATATCCAGTATCAATTACTTGTTTCAAACATTTGAAACGATCCCCAATAGATTCCAAATCAATAGAAAGAAAATCAATTGGTGAATCCATATTTAGAGTTTCAAACTCTGATGCATAGTCAACATCAAATGCAGAAAAATTCATGTACTTGGTGTTTGGTCTATTTTCTGTCCAGTTAGCCGTATGATCAGCGAGATCCACAGCTAAACCTCTCCAACCATACTCCTCTAAAAGCCAAGTATTGTTGTGATGTACAGAATGTCTACATCCAATGTCAACATAAGTTCCCCTATGTTCCTTACCAAAGACAATGAGTGCGTAGATATCTTGCATACCTCCCGCACCTAAATCGTTAGAATATTTACATGTATTGTAATCGATCATTTACTTACTCCACTCTTGAATAGTCCAACGATCAGGCACGATGTCTGAGGTATCTAAGTGAGTCATTGCAGTACCAAACCACTTCTTGGGATCTGGTGCAACTACCTTGCCGCGATCATTTTGTAACCAAGCTCCCCACCAGGAGAACGATGAGTTTGCAATGATAGCACCAGAACAAAGACTCATCAAACACAGATCAACCTGTGGCAGAAGAGTGTTCTGCATCTGTCCAGTACCATCAATAGTACGATATGTATATCTTCCATTACTTTCATTAAACAGGAAACGATCCTGTTTGAAGAACTCCTGAGACTTGCACCACTCAATGTCGTCAGTAAAGACGAAACAAGGAGTATCTTCGGGGAATTCTTTTAGCGCGTCTTCAAAATATGAGACAGGGAGGATGGGATGGTACTCTTCTCTGCCGATGTTGTCAGACTGACGAATATGCAAGAAAATAGGAGCACTATCCAGACTGTCAATGTACTCCATACAAGGAGTGAGATAGTCTTCTCTAAAGGTGAAGTCTTCCAGTATTTCATCTTTGATGTGTGCAAAATACTTTTCTGTTTGGAAGTATCCGTCAAGACTTACATTATCTGGTAGATCAGTAAAGAAGTCTTCAAGAAAACAATGATCATTCTCTTGAACATAATCACCCTGAACAAATCCAAGATTCTTAGGGCCAACATTAGTCATCTTGAATGTTTCAAAGAGACCATAGTTATCTTTATGGTCATACTCGTCTGATGGAATACACCAGTCATAACCATTTTTAGCTGCGATTCCTCTCAGAGATGCGTATTGAAACATCTGGTTTCCCAGACGGCCGTTACTTCCGAGTCTATTATAACCAATCATAATTTAATTGCAAATGTATTGATATTTTCAGGAGGTTCCCCAAAGTGTATCCTATCACCATATTTATCAGTTAACAAGACCTCTACTTGTTTGATAATATGTGGATTGTCAGAGACATAAACTTGAGATCCTGCATCCAAAAGATCGGTACAAAGTTTATATTGTTGACTCTCAGTTAAAATATCTGTACCCTTTTTATACGAAATATATTCAAAGTGGAAAGGTAGGTTTTCAATATTCTTGTTCAAGAAGTAATTTTTCAAAAACTTGGCATGTTCATTGTTGAAATCATCTGTGGTAGTACCAAGATTATATTTCAATCCAAGTTTTTCTGCATACTTACCAAAGGCTCTATTGTCTCTGGGTAAACAAGGACCACCAAATCCAAATCCATATTTCAGATATTTACTACCAATTCTACTATCACTTGCGATAGATGCAAGAACGCAGTCAATTTCATCTTCAAGACCAGAAAGAACTAGGACTTCACCGATCATGTTTGCAAAACTGATCTTTGTTGTCATGTAACAGTTAATTGCAATCTTGACAATCTCTGCGGACGTTGTAGACATTACAGAAATAGAAGGTTTAATGACCTGAATTCCGTAATAAATTCCCATGAGATCTTCGAGATGTTTACCACCTCCGCCAATGAGAACCATATCAGCATTTTCCAAGTCTCTAATAATTGAGCCTTGAGCAATAAACTCTGGATTATAAACAACGTTTACATCATAAGAAGTTAGAAGATCCTGGAATCTTGCACAGTCTCCAGGATTAGTTGTACATCCAACTACAAAAGTCTTACCAGAAACATCACCAGCAGTTTGAATGTCACGAATAACTTCATAAACTGCATTTACATTATAAGAACCATCGGTCAAAGAAGGAGTTGCAACAAGAGTAAAGATAATATCACACTCTTTGATAACTCTTTTATTATCTGTCGTGGCTTCAAAGTTTACTGCTTTACTTAATCGTTCTTCTACAAAAGGTTCTGTAGTAGAGATAACTCTATTATTAAGATTATCTACATAATCTTCTCTGATATCTGAGACCAAAACATCATATCCCGCACCCTCCATCAAGAGTGCGAGACAGATACCAAGTCTTCCTGCTCCGATAAGTCCGATTTTCATAGTTTGAATGTGGGAATTTCTACCATCTTATGTTTGTTTTGCATGTGAAACTTTTGGTACACATTGATTGCATTGGTCTGTTCTTCATTCAAGAAGAGTGGATCTTCAGTGAGACCCTTCTCCATAACCCACTCAAGCATACTATAAGAAGTTCCAATCTGATCTTCATCAGTACGACCATCATCCCAGAGGCCATCGGTAGGAGGTGCAGAAATGATTCTCTCATCAACACCTAGATGTTCACCAAGTCTCCACACTTCCGTCTTATAAAGATCAGCAATAGGAGCAATATCAATACCACCATCACCATACTTAGTGTAGAAACCTACACCATAATCTTCAACCTTATTACCAGTACCAACGACGATACCACCAACAGATCCCGCAACTTGATAAAGAGTTACCATGCGGATACGGGAACGAGTATTAGCTTGTGCAAGAGTATTGGTTGCAAAACGTTCACCAATATCACTAGAGATAGTCTGAAGGAATGCATCATAAACAGAACTCATGTCAGTTTTGATAAACTCCACGTTATTAAACTTTGAAGTTAACCACTGACCATGAGCATCAGACAATGACTCCTGATTCTCTAGTTGATTGATAGGCATTCCAACCACATAGGTCTTGATACCAGTCAATGCACAGAGAGTAGATACCACTGAAGAATCAATTCCTCCAGAGATTCCTACAACTAGATTCTTAATTTTGTAATAGAGACAGTAGTCTGAGATCCACTTTACAATTCGATCTTCTAGTTCATCATAGTCATTAATACGATTCATCAGTCCTTCTCCTTGGCCAAAATTACAGTGTTTTCGTAATCTTTCTCGGTAGTAAACTCAAAACGTTCACTCATCCTTTCGGTAAATTTATTATAGTAGAAATCGTTAAAATTGACAAGGTTGTAGATAATGTAAGCAAACTTAGAATTTGCAACCAACTTATCATAGTAATTCACCTGGGTATCGTAGTCACACTCAGAAAGTGCGTAGTTACTAATAAACAGATCAACGTCCTTAACTTCCTCTACGTCATCACAACTGACAAACTTACACTTTGCATAAAGTTCTGGGAAGTTCTTAAGATACTTTTCCTGAACTGCAACAGCTTCTGGAAGGTCAACCAAAATGTATTCATCAAAATCACAGACCACACTCAAGGTCTTACACAGTCCACCGTACCCGCCACCAACTTCTACTACACGACTGATGGGTGCATCCTTAAGAAGTGTCGCCATCTCAAATACATTCTTGATGTATCGGATTGTAGTAGGAGAGAATTCACCAATATCTGGGAAAGGAAACTTATAGGGTTGTCCGATGATATCATTCTCTTTGAAAGTTTCTACATGTTCATTCAGAGCATCTCCAGCCATACTGACTGCAGTTTGTAGATACTCAAGTCCTTGTGCAGGAGTCACATGTTCTAGGATATGTTTATATCCTGTTAGTGATTTAAATTTTGCAAAGATCTCATCATCTGCAACTGCACTGCGACAGGCATCAAGATACTCGTTTGCATATTTTGCTTCGGCTTCCCAGCCCTTATAAGTACTCATTTCCAGTAAGTTTCGTAGAGGTAATCTTCTGCAACTTGCAGATTGTTTGCACGTTCAAAGTTATCCTTGATCGCATCCATTTTAGAATAATAAAGTTCTTCTGTCAAAGTAGAAACATCAAAGTTATCATCTAGGAATATAATTCCATCTTCGTTGAAATACTCTGTGACTCCTTTGCATCCATAGAATACAGGAATCGTTCCTGTGGCGAAACAGTCTGTAAGTTTCTCCGTAAAGTATGTATCATAGACGGCATTCTCTACGGCCACAGAGAACATGTAATCTTTCATACCCTCTTCTTTACGGGGGAGATCACGGAATCCACGACCATAAAGATCAACCTGATCCCTAAACTTATTCACAAACTCAAGTCTCTTACGATGACCAGGAACCATGGCCTTATTTGAAGAGATCATAGAGACCAGTTTGGTCTTTTCATAGATCTTACGTTCTTCAATCCATGGTGCAGCATTAGTCAGTGCGTATTGGAACTTCGGATATTTTTCACAAAGTTCCTTATCACAACTAAGAATACCATCCACTCTGGAAGCAACAAAGTCATAATTAGAAAGAATCCAGTCATAAACACCTTGAATAATTTGTTTAGATTCAAGTAGCCAGATGTACTTAGGAGTAGAAGAAGTATCCTGAAGCACATCCAATGAACGTTGATTCACATATAGACTTACTGCACCTGAACCATCATACACCCACTCAGTAAACTTGGAAGTATTCTTGTCGGATGTAGATGGTTTAAGTGAATCGTTACAGTGCAGATTAATTTTGAACTTCGTCATCTTTCTTTTTATTAAATCCAAATGGAAGAGTCTCTTCCAGTTTTAGTTTGAGTGCGACACCACCAACAGCTTCCATAACTTTTAGAACGTCTTCTGGTTTTGCACCTTCACCAAGTTCTTTGGCAACATACCAATACTTAGGCCAAAACTCTTCACCAGCCTTCTGATAATCTTCAAGAGTTAATAGTTTCATTCGTAACCATACTCCTTTTTCATTTCATTAAAGACTGCTGCGATTCCGTCCTGAATGTTAGTTTTAGGCATCCACCATCCAGTGATGTATGTGTCTGCTTCATTTCTCTTGTCCATTTGGACACTATCTTTTGCAAGACCAGGACTAATCCTAACTGGTTTATCAATCAAATTGAACTGGCCCATGATAGTTTGAGCAACTTCTTTGATAGTAGTTCCACGGAAAGAAGTGATGTGAAGAGGATCTTCTGGTTTAAAGTCTGTATAGTTCTCCATGATAGTCTCAAGTGCTTCGCAGCAATCTTCAGCATAGAGGAACTGACGTTCTTCTGTACCATCAGTCATCATTTCAAAGTCACCTTCTTCAAATCCTTTACGGATAAAGTCTGTGATTACGTGAGACTTCTCATGATCATGTTCAATACCATAGACATTCCAGAACTTAACGATACGTCCTTTCAGTGCAGTGGTATAAAGTTCACCGACTCTCTTCATCACACCATAAGGAGAGTAACTCATGTTACTCATCTGAGATGATGCAAAAACAAATCTCTTATTATACTTCTCAAGAAGACCAAAAACATTGGCCATCAAACGAGTATTGTTATTGATGAAGTCAAAAGTATGTTGATACTTTTTCAGATATCGTGAACCACCTACATCAAATGCAAGGAAGAACACAAAGTCTGCAGTCTCAATTGCGTTCTCAAGATATTGATTTGGGATTACAGTCAAATCATGATTTGGAGTTTCATTCTTATCGAAATCAATAACTACATGACCTTTCTTGCGAAGATACTCCGAAAGGTAGGCACCAATCTGCCCACTTGAACCTAAGTTTAGAATTTTCATCAGACAAAAGTAATTTCGTGTGCATTTCCGAAGTTGACGATACCAGTGCCACTCATATGGGCAATTTCAGTTACATCAAACTTCTCTTCAGGAATTTCATCCCACATCAGTTGAATATCAGGCCAACCAGGACCAATATCGTCATGCATAAGGATACCTTTCCATCCCTTTTCACGCAACCAATCCATCATAACACGTTCTTGTGAACCATCATGGGGGTCAACATCAATCATAACGATAGAAACGTTATCCCAATCAATGTCTTCATCTTCCATGAAGTCACCAATATTCCAGGTGATATTATCTTTTTTGATTACACTTGCACCCTGTTCAATCAGATCATAACTTCTGACCTGATTAGTGGGATTATAAGAAAGAGCGAGAGCGGATCCACCAGTACGAGTACCAATATCCAGAATAGTGGTTTTATTAAACCACGTAGACATGTAAGCGTAGAAACGATACTCACTCTGACCTGCAGGCAACCAATCGTTTCTATTTAACGAAATATCTCTAAGGTGACCAATATCTAACTCTTTAACGTGATCTTTTACAATTTCAATTTTCATTGTTCTTTTTAGCAATTTGTTCAGAAATCCATGCGTATGTCTTGCGGATACCTTCCTCAAGAGTCTGTTGATAATCCCAACCGAGTTCTCTGCGGATTACATCGTTGTTGGAATTACGTCCACGAACACCCAGAGGGCCATCGATATGGTTTTTCTCCACATTCTTACCTGCAACTTTTGCAGCGGTTTCGACAAGTTGGTTGATAGTAACCATCTCTTCAGAACCAATATTTACAGGGCCAATGAACTCAGAGTCCATCAATCGTCGAGTCGCTTCAATGCATTCGTCAATGTACAGGAAGGAACGAGTTTGTAAACCGTCTCCCCACACCTCGATGGATCCACCGTCCTCTGGGAGGAGAGCGACTTTACGGCAGATTGCAGCTGGTGCCTTCTCTCTTCCACCGTCCCAGGTTCCCTCTGGCCCAAAAATATTATGATACCTGGTAACACGAACAGGAATACCATAATTTCTATGGTATGCAAAATAAAGTCGCTCAGAGAATAGTTTTTCCCATCCGTATTCGGAGTCTGGGTTGGCGGGGTATGCGGATTCTTCACGGCAGTCGGGGTTGTCGGGATCCAGTTGATTGTGTTCTGGATACATGCAAGCAGATCCAGAATAGAAAATCTTAGTCTTATTTACACCCTTGGTTTCGTTCAACTTATGTTGCTCATCAAGAACATTCAAGTTGATGGTTACCGAGTTATGCATGATGTCTGCATCATTTTCGCCAGTAAAGACGAAACCTGCACCACCCATATCAGCTGCGAACTGATAGATTTCATCAAATGGTTCTAGGAACTTGTCTACGATTTGTGCGTAGAAGTTACCTGCCGTACCAGCGTAACGAATACAACGGCGAACAAAGTTTACGTCACGAAGATCTCCACGAATAAATTCGTTTGCTTCACTTACAGAATACTCTGGATACTTAAGGTCTACACCACGTACCCAGTAACCTTCAGAACGAAGGCGTTTAACCATATGACTTCCAATAAAGCCACCAGCACCAAGTACAAGTGCCGTCTTAGTATATTGACTCATTTTTTGATCAAAAATAATAATCTCAATAGTATATATTATACTAAAAAAGAGAGGTTTATGCAACCTCTCTCTTCAGTAATCCATGTAGGTATTGCAGGCTCGCCACTTGTTTTGAGTACGAGAAAACAAGAAACTCGGCGGGGTTAACCCCATCCGCACCAGGGTAAGATTTAAGTCATTCCAAGACTCGGGATTGAAGGGGAACCTTCACCGACCAGGGCAGATTTTAACGTGTCTCCGTCACGGGCATATCGGGGATGACTCCACCAGGTTTTTTAAAGACTCTCCATGTCTTCATCATCACGAACATAACATGGAACACGAGCAGGATCTAACCATTTCGTATATTCAAAATCTTCCATAGCAGTGGTAAGTTGCATACCATTGTCACAGAGATACATGTCACTATAACGTTTAGTCCAACTATCGGCTTTTTGAATACGATAGTCGGGGAATCCATTATCTAGAGTTCCACACTCAACATAACGATAAGGGAAACGTTCTAGAATAATTTTCATCAAGCAACCTCCACGGATTCGAGATCGTTATAAACATATTCCATAAGCATTTCATAGTCATCCAGAGGATCACCAGAAAATACTACACCTTCGTTTTCGTAGTAGCGGCGAACCTTTTTGAAAAGTTTCGGATTCTTTACATCAAGGAAAAATTCGCCGTTTGCAGCACCACGAAGGGTCTGGATGTCTTTCTTGAATTTTGCGGTCAGTGCCATTGTCGTGTGTTGATTACCTAGTTATTGTAGGGGTTTGACAGAGATCTGTCAAGTGCTCCTTGCGTGGATCGAACACGCCTCAGGCGAATTATGAGTTCGCTGCATTCACCAGATTGCTAAAGGAGCTGGTAGGACTGCGGGGAATTGAACCCCGTTCACACCGTTATAAGCAGTGGGCCTTAACCAATAGGCGACAGTCCCATGAATTTCAATTAAGTATATGAGAGTCGAAACTCTTTGTCAAGGAGCCTCGTTGTTCTGTTCTGTATACAAGCGTATGAGTTCATCATCCGCAGGAACCATTACTGCTTTTTCACCAGTTTCCTTATTTTCTATCCCAATAGTCTCTCCATTCTCCACTCTCTCCAAAAGAGCATCCCAGTTTTCTTGCCAGTATTCCACAGAATAAAAGTCCATAGTTGAGGATATTTATAAGTCGGGGTGACAGGATTCGAACCTACGACTTCTGCTTCCCAAAAGCAGCGCTCTACCAAGCTGAGCTACACCCCGTTGATTACTTCTATATAGTATCATTTATGAGAGTTTTTGGCAAATGGTTCCCAATGTTCCCAACCATATTTGTGAACCGCCCACATGCCTAAGATGGGTACAAAGATCAGAGAGAACCCCATCACTCCAAGAGCAATAGGATTCTCCATCACCATTCTAGCAATATGTCCAAGTTCATGCATCATTTTAATACCTTGTGTGCAGTTCCATCACCATCATATTGATCGGTATCATAATACCCACCGTTCCTTTTTAAACCAAACCAGATTGTAGAAATAACAAAAGGAATTGCTGCGTACATTAATGCTTTACCTAACATCGTGACCTCCGAACATTGCTCTCATACCATTTAGGACTTTGTTTGCAAATCGTCCAAGTCTTCTGGACTCAAATCTTGAGTAGAGAGCCGTAGTAATAACAGGGGCTGGAACACCGAGATCCACAGCAGCGTGGACAGTCCAACGACCCTCACCACTGTCGCTAACTCCCCCATCGTACTCGCTAAGCTCTCTATCGCGGCGTAGAACATCAGCGGTAAGATCAAGTAACCAAGACCCAACCACGCTACCACGACGCCAAAGCTCAGCCACCTGAGCAACATCAATATCGTACTGATAATCGGCAGGGTTGTCCATTGGGGCGACCTCTGCATCTCCTGCTTTGACATACTTGGCACCTGCATTTGCTTCGTGAAGAATATTAAAACCTTCGGCATATGCTTGCATCATGCCATACTCAACACCGTTATGAACCATCTTTACAAAATGTCCTGCACCAGGACCACCGCAACGCAACCAACCCCTCTCTGCAGGACTTAACCATGCGTCAGATTTAGTCCTGGGGGCAGCATCAATTCCTGGGGCGAGGGCATCAAAAATGGGCGCACAAGTGGCGACCGCAGTATCTCCGCCACCAACCATAAGACAGTATCCACGGTCCAGACCGTAAACACCACCACTAGTGCCACAGTCAAGATACGCGATGCCAAGTTTTGCAAGGCGCTCTGCTCTTTTCCGACTGTCCTTAAAATTGCTATTGCCATGATCAATAATAATATCGCCTTGACTACAATATCGTAGTAACTCATTGATCGTCTCCTCTACTGTTTCTGCTGGTACAACCATCATGAAGACACCAGGAGTGGTGCCACCATTCTTTTTACTTTTAACTACTTGAACAAGGCTTTGAATAGAAGTGGTACATCCACTGATATAACCCTTTTCATATTGTTCGCAAGCTTTTTCATAGTTGTTCCTATACCCCCATACTTCATGGTTTTGTTTGAGTAGACGGCGAGACATTCCCTCTCCCATCCGGCCGAGTCCAATCATTCCTACTTTCATAAGTACACCCCTTAAAGTCGTGAATTTCTTTTACTGATAAGATAAACATACACGCAAAACCTAACAAGAATGCGAAACACAACTGTGGAAAATTATAGTTACAATCATCCGCTGTTGGATCTTCTTCATCGTCAGGTCTATAAACCATGATTATTTAAGCTTGAGTGGATAATCCCAGCTTGTTATAAGTTGGGTTTTGTGTTCAGGCCCCCACAATCCACCGTGATAGATGAAAGGAGCGGTTCTAATGCGACAATGATCACCAGTGCATAACAAGTCATCAACAATTCTCCAAGACTCCAACACTTCATCTGCATGGACAAAGTGTGATTGGTCTTCATTGATGGCATCATAGAATAGTTTTTCATAACCATCTACCGCCTTTTCTACAGGATAATGATACTGAAGTAAGGCAGGTTCAACATTATCATTGAGACCAGGAGATTTGATGTCAATACGCATGTCCAGATGTGGGTCTGGTTGCAGTCTCATAACAATACGATCATTACAATCATGACCTTCAAAGAGAGTCTGTGGTGGTGCTTTAAATTTAATCACCACTTCCACACAGTCAACAGGCATCTTCTTACCTGTCATGAAGTGAAATGGAACTCCCTGCCATCTCCAGTTATCAATATAGATATCACCAGCAACAAATGTTGGTGTTTGAGAGTCATCCCCCACACCTTCCTCTTGACGGTAACCAATATACTGACCAGCAACAAATTTACTACCTAGTCTTGTAGCTGCAAGAACCTTTGTCTTCTCTCTACGAATCTCTCGTGCATCAATCTTGCATGGAGGTTCCATAGCAATCAGTGCGAGAACCTGCAACATATGGTTCTGTAACATGTCTCTGACCGCCCCTGCGGTCTCATAGTACTGAGAACGACCCTCGCACCCTATGGTCTCTGTGGCGTAGATCTGAACCTCTTCTATGTACTGCCTGTTCCAAAGTGGTTCCAATAGAATATTGCTAAAGCGGGTGGCAAGGATATTATTAACAGTATCTT
>Ga0222714_10005644_pt1 | contig 11836 bp, 7 predicted proteins | sample C33_3DmetaG_FD_165048 | JGI IMG/M metagenome (GOLD analysis project Ga0222714, IMG submission 165048) | Estuarine water microbial communities from San Francisco Bay, California, United States - C33_3D | ecosystem: Environmental > Aquatic > Marine > Unclassified | place: USA: California... | reverse complement strand
AAACTCGTCGTACCGGAAGTATATAAAATCAATGCCCCACGATCTAAGGCTATTTTAGGCAAAGAATCAGTTACCGGCCCTACTTGTAGTTCTTCCACTAGGTAAAGAGGGATCTTATTATCAAGTGCATACCTACTTAACAGATTTAGGTAATCGGGCTCTAGTACTATTGCTGTAGCTTGAGTATCCTCAATCACGTAGGCTAGAGAAGGTAGGGGGTAACTGAGACATAAAGGGACAGCAATCCCTCCTGCTTTCCAAATACCCCAAATTGTGGCAACGTAATTGAGCCCTGGGGATACCATAAAAGCAACACGTTCTTGTTCCAAATCAGATCTGCCTTCGAGCAGTTGAAGGGCGATTTGGGAGCTTTTTGTCCAAAGACTTTCGTAGGTATGTGCTCCTTGGGTATCAAGGATGGCTACAGATTGGGGACGTTGTTGGGCCTGGTTAAAAAGAATATGCATGAACCGAATTTTCTGAAATATAAAAAAAACACCTCAAGGAACTAGGCCCTAATTCATTTGCGGTGAATGGAAGTATGGATTTTTTCAAAAGTTTGGAAGTTTCTTAGGTATAATACACGCCAAAGTTTGGAATCAATCCAATCCGATTCCTAAAGCCATTTCATCAACCATGAGCAAAGCATTGGTTTGATTCACAGCACCTGCAGGGATACTGGAATCTTGATTTAACAAGCGTTGTACCATTTCCTTTTTTTCGGCCCCGGTTACGATCCAAAGAATTTTCTTTGCTGAATTTAATAGGGGATAGGTTAGGGTCATTCGAATTCTACCTTGGTAAAGTTCTTTAGTATAGGCCACATCTTGGTCCTGTACCTCCAATACTTTATCTCCGGGAACTAAGGAGGCGGTATGTCCATCACTACCCAAACCTAAATGGATCAGGTCCAGACCTTCGTCTTCCGTGATTTCTTTGATAAGTTGAGCATACGCTTTGGATCCCACATCCAAGTCTTCTGCCATCACAGGCATCGGAAAAACCGCCACTTGGTTGGCCATAGGACTACCTTCAATGGCTTGAAAGAGTTGGGTCAAGTTTCTGTCTTTGTGTGCATCTGGAGCTATGCGTTCATCCACCTGGAATAGATTGATACGCGACCAGGGTAGGGAGGCTTTGGATAAAATTTTTAGCATATCCCAAGGGGTACGGCCTCCGCTGATTGCCAAGGAAAATGTTTTTTTGTGGGTCAGCGTTTCTCGAATGAGCTGCTCTAAATAGGCAGCTGCTTTTTCTGCCACCTGATCTGCTGATGGAAAAATTTCAATCTTCATACTTATTTTTTCTGCAGAGTAGGGTTGTTCCATCCACCGGGAGGGCAAATCAACTCGTTTACTTCCTCTGGGCCCCATGTTCCTGGAATATAGTCAAATACTGGAGAATCTGCATGCAAGTAGTCATCTACCAATTTCCAAGCCTCTTCCACATAATCTTGTCGAGCAAAATGGGTGGGATCTCCTGCCATCGCATCGGTTAATACACGTTCGTAAGCGTCTTTTTCTTTGGGAAAGGGCGTAGGGTTCCCTTGTACCTCAGAAAGCACCGAGGCCATGTCTTCCTCGGGTGCCATGATCAGCATGCCGAATGCGACAGTAACATCTGGACTTATCCGAAAACGAATATGGTTGGGTTTGGATGCTATAGAAGAATACGCTGAAGGAAGGTGTTTAAAGCGCACCAAGATCTCGGTACAAGTGACAGGTAGTTGCTTACCTGCACGAATAAAAAAGGGAACTCCATCCCAGCGTGGGGAATTGATATGGAGTCGCATGGCTGCAAAAGTTTCTGTCTTGGAATCTTTGCTGACAGCTTTTTCCTGAAGGTAGCCTTGGTATTGGCCTCGAACTACGTCTTGGGCTCTTAGAGGGGATATGGATTTTAATACTTTTACTTTTTCATCTCGAATGGATTCACTATCCAAGGTTTGGGGTGGCTCCATAGTAAGGTTGCAAAGGATTTGAAAGAGGTGGTTTTGAATCACATCCCGGATAGTGCCAGTCACATCGTAAAATGCCCCTCTACTTTGAATACCGAAGTCTTCCGCCATGGTGATTTGCATGGATTCAATGTGTTTCTTGTTCCATACGGGCTCCAAGAGTGAATTCACAAATCGAAAAAAGACTAGGTTATTGACCGGTCTTTTACCTAGGTAATGATCGATTCGGTACACAGAACTTTCTGAGAACTTGGATAGCAATAACTTATTCAAATTAAGTGCGCTTGAATAATCTGTGCCAAAAGGTTTTTCAACGATTACTCGAGCTCCTTTTGCGCAACCCGATTGCTCAAGTTGGGCGATAATACTTGGAAACAGGATGGGCGGGATAGCCAAGTAGTGGGTGGGATGCTTTGCTGCACCCAAGGCCTCACGAACACGGAGAAAAGTTTGAGGATCAGTGTAATCTCCACCCACAAATGCCAATAGCGCTAAGAATTTTTCAAATGTTTCATCATCAAAGTTTGCATGGCGCTGAATGCTTTCTTTGGCCCTCCCCTGTAATTTTTCAAGATTGAAATCCCCTCTTGCGACCCCAATAATGGGGACATTTAAATGACCTCGCTTGATCATTTGAAAGAGGGCAGGGAATATTTTTTTGAAGGCCAAATCGCCGGTAGCTCCATAAAATACCAGCGCATCAGAATTTACTTGAGCCATATTGGAGGTAGTGGGAGAATTGGTGCGGAAAAAAACAATTTAAAAAAAAAAGGAAGTCAATAAAGTGTGGCAAATTAAAATCGATACTCCTTTTCCCACAATTTAAATCCACCAGCAAAGGCATTTTTATTGGATCCTAGCCTGCAATTGGCGGGAAGTTCTTCTAGAAATTTGGAGTTACCTCCCCCAAGCACAATTTCATCTGGTTGAAAGCAGTTTTGAAAGCGTTCGATGGTTTCAATAACCAGTTCCTTCCATTGTTTCTTTCCAAGATGTAGGAGATTGGCATTGCCTACATGAGTTTCAAAGGTGCCTTTTTTAAAGGGTAGATGCCCACCTTCTAGGGGTAGAATCAGGTGTTCGTAAATCATGGCGGTACCCAATCCAGTGCCAAAGCCCATAAACAAAAGTTTTCCACCTTCGTAACTTCCCAACGCCTGCATGGCAGCATCATTGATGACTTTTACCGGGCATCCAAATGCTTTTTCAAAATCAAATCCCATCCATCCAATGCCAAGATTAACGGGGTCTGAAACTATTTTTCCATTCTTAACCATCCCTGGGAAACCCACAGTAACGACATCAAATTTCCAACTTGCTTCATTCGTGGCATTTTGAACTAAGGCTACAAGTTGATTTGGAGTGAAATCTGCTCCAGAAGGAATTTTGATTCGATCAGGCTGTCCTGTGGCAAGGATTTTAATGTTAGAACCACCGATATCTATGACTAATACATTCATTCTAGGCCTGCTGTTGGTTTAGGAGGATGTACGATGGGGTCCAATATTATAGATACCCAATCGCTCCTTAAAGATAGCACATCCAATGGCTAAACCGAATAAAATTCCGTTGTTAGTTTCTATTTTTTGAAAGTTGGTTTCAAAAAACAGGAAGATTTGGGGTGGTAATATCTAGCTCTTGGAATGATTTAACCTATTTTATTTCAGTCCTTTATACACTGAATTCCGCATTTCATTTCCAAAGTAAAAGCCGTAGGGATTGGGACTACCTATTGAGGCCACTTGCGTCATAAATACTGCAACTAGCTTCTTTTCAAAATTTATAAAAAAGTGGGTGGAGTTGGCACCGGACCAGAAAATTTCTCCTTTGGCTGCTTCGGGACGATTGGCCATTTCTGGTTCTTGCACAATAGCAAACCCCAATCCAAAGCCATGACCTGGTTCTAGGTTGAGGGTACCTAGTGTATCGGATACAATGCCATTCCCAAGAGGAGTAAAGGGATCGTTGGTGCCCAATCTTTGCACACCTTTCGTCTGATCTTGAGTCATCAATGCCACTGTTTCAGGCCTGAGAATGCGATTACCTTTCCATTCTCCTTGGTTGAGTATCATTTCTCCAAAGCGAAGGTAATCTGAAGCGGAAGTAAATAGTGCATTTACTCCAGCAAATAATGTGTTTCCACTAGGATTAGGTTGTCCCCAAGAACGGGTTAAAATCGAATCAGGGCTATAAGCATAGACTGTCTTTACGCGTTGGCTTTGAGCTTCCGATAGGTTGTATCCACTGTTGTTCATTTGCAGCGGATCAAAGATGCGCTCCTGAAGGTACTGATCTAGATTTTTCCCTGAAAGTACTTCTACTAGGCGACCTACTACATCTGGGGAAAAAGAATAGTTCCACTTGCTACCTGGATCAAAAGCTAGGGGTATTTTGGCAAGTGCTTCGGTTCGTTGTGCCAGTGTTTTGAGGTTCCCATTGAGGATAATTCCATTCCATATCTCCTTATCAATAGCAATTGAAGCGATGCCATGACTCATGCCTGCAGTATGGCTGAGGATTTGTCTAATAGTAATGGAAGAGGGGGCAGGATGGGTTCCAGCTGAGGAGCCTATTGTAGGGTCATTGGCAACTTGCAAGTTGGCATACTCGGGAAGGTATTTGGAGACTGGATCATCTAGTTTAAACTTCCCTTCGTCATAAAGTGTCATTAAAGCCACCGAAACGATGGGTTTGGTCATCGATTGGATGAAATAGAGTTCATTTCCGCGAAGCGTATCCTTGGATTCACGGTCACGGAGCCCGTAGGTTTGGTTGTAAACGAGTTGACCATCTTGAACAACCATGCCGTGTACGCCAACTAGTCTTCCATCCTGTACTTCCTTGAAGAGGTATTGATCAAATTCAGTGAAAGTTTGGGCTTGGAGTTGGAGCTGTAATCCAATAAATAGGAATATCCCTAGAGTTAAATATTTTTTCATACCTCTCTCATCTTATTTTTTAAATTCAATTTCTTGAATGCTCATAAGTACCTGTTCTGTACCAGCTTCTGAATTAGTAAAGATAAAGTAGATTTTTTGAAGCCCATTGGTAGGTTTTATTTTGATACTTGCTCTTATGGCATTCTGACGTCTCCAATCTATAAAATTTACTCCTTGTGGAGGCCTAAACCCACCACCTTCTTTTCTTCCAATTTTTTCAGATTTACCTAATAACTCTCCTTGTGGAGAACCAATTCTTACTTCTACAGATCCACCAATACCTCCATTTCTTTGGTTGATTGCCGCCAAAACGTCAATTTGAGTAATGGAGGTCAAATCAATACCATCTAATGCAAAGTGGGATTGATCACCTGCAACTAAGAAGTTTATATTTGGAGTGGTTAATAATTGAACTCCTTTTCGATCGATAGATGTTTGTGGATCGACAAAGGGTGATTTTAAGACTATAAAATCAATTCCATTTAAGGAACCAATTGCTGAACCTCCTTGATCCTTATAAGCAGCTCTCAATAAGAAACTTCCTTGACCAATTTCACCTTCTGGGATTTTTGTGCTTACTTTTCCACGTAGGGGTAGGGAAGGAATGGTAGCTTGCACCTCATTTAAAGCCAAAATATAATTTACCATTCGCTCAGCATCTGCTTCACTAAGGGAAGGGTGTGCGCTCATTCCATGATCCCCCCATACTCCCGATCCACCTTTGATTATTTTGGATACCAAATAAGCTGTATTAGCTTCTGTATTCTCATATTTTTCAGCCACAGCTTGGTAGGAGGGGCCAATTGATTTTTCAGTGTATTGGTGACAAGACTTGCAATCAGACGACTCAATTAATGTTTTTCCAAGACTTAATTGGGCGGAACTTTCTACACCAACTTGTTTGGACGCAATTTCAATTGGATCAAAACCAGCAGGCACATAATCGAAGGTAATGGCGACAATTTGTTCATTAATTTCACCATTTTCAGTGCTTCCATCTTCGTTGTCGCTTACAGAAACAGCGTAATTTAACTCGCTGTCCCCAAACCAAAAACTTCTATTGAGGCCATTTATATCAATCACCACTGAAGGAGGTTCATTTCCGGCAACAATTTCAAATGAAGCAAAATTATTTTCTCCTTTGGTGTCGGTGACTGTAAGCGTAACTAGGTATGTTCCTGGATCTGTAAAAGTAAATTCAGGATTAGCTTCTTTTAAGGTTTGATTGAAATCAGACCCCTTCGTGATTTTCCATTCGTAGGTTAATTTTCCTTGGTCATAAGAATCGAAATCAGTACTTCCGTCAGCAGATAAATTTACAACCAAGGGTACAGCTCCAGCTAATTTGTCAGCAGAAGCTTTTACGTTGGGTTTTCTATTTCCTTTGTTGAATTGGATTTTTACCAAGCGGCTATTCGCATTTCCTCGAAACCAAGCAGATCCATATTCCAAAATGTAGAGGGAGCCATCGGGACCAAAATCCATATCAATGGCAGAACTAAAGGTTTCATTGGGTAAAAATCGCTCCATACTTTTATAGTCCCCATTTTCATCCATGGTCACAGCAAAAATCCAGCCTCTCATAAAGTCTACAATCAGCCACTTGCCTTCGTAATAGGCTGGAAAAACATAAGGGGCAGTTTTCTCAAAATCAGCCTTACGAAATACAGGCCCTCCCGTTGCACTTCTGCCTGAGCTACCTAATTCTGGGAATATCTCTGAGGTTCCGTAGGGATAATAAATCATGGCTGGTACTACTGGCTTTGGAAGTTCACGTAAGCCGGTATTGTTTACCGATTCATTTACTGGATTGGTAACGTCGTAGGGTGCTCCATAGCTACTGTCGGCATGATTGTGTCTGTTATAAGGGAAGTTTGCTCCAATGAAAAAAGGCCATCCAAAAAATCCGGGACCTTTTGCTTGGTTAAATTCATCGTATCCTTTTGGACCCCAAATAGAATCAACAGAGGCATCAGGACCTACCTCTCCCCAATAGAGGTAGCCAGTTTTTGAATCTAATGTAGGTCTCCATGGGTTTCTATGTCCCATCGTGTAGATCTCTGGTCGAGTTTTAGCTGTTCCTGGAGGAAATAAGTTGCCTTCTGGTATGGAATAAGTCCCGTCTGATTCTGGGTGAATGCGCAGTATTTTCCCTCTTAAATCATTGGTATTTCCTGGAGCCCGTTGGTCATCTGCATTTTCCATGCCTGGCCGCTCATCCAAATTGGAAGATCCTTCTCTAGGATTAACAGTATTGTTCCCTACCGTGAGGTAAAGATTGCCTTCCGCATCAAATACCATTCCTCCTCCTGTATGGCAGCATTCTTCGCGCTGGGTAGGCACTTCTAATACTATTTTTTTTGAGGATTCAATTAATTCATTTCCCACAAGTTCCCATCGCGCAAGTACGTGCTTGGAATCTGTTGGATCCGCATAGTATAGGTATATCCAATGGTTGGTAACATAATCTGGGTGGGCAATGACCCCCATTAACCCCTCTTCAGCTTCTCTGACAGCACCTGCTTTGTTAGTATATTTTGTATTGACAGGGATAGTGGCTACTAGAGTAATTTCACCCGTAATTTCATTGATGATTTTCACCCCTCCTTTACGTTCAACAATCAATACTCGATTATCAGGTAAAAATGTCATTTCCATAGGCTCGTCCATGCCATTAGCAAGGACAACTTTGGTAAATCTATTTTCTTCAGGCTTGAGGGTAGGATCATCGCTAGACTCGCAGGAAAATAGGCTTAGGGCTAAAAGTAAAATAAGGGATAGTTTAGAGTATTTTGAAAAATCCATAGGTAGTTTGAATTTGAAGATTATATAATCGATGTTGAAATACCACGAAAAAAGGGCACAATTCCAAAAGATATTTGGAATTCGGTTAAATACGGGGATAAAAGAAGAAAATAAAATTTTCCTACCTTCCTATTTTAGTAAATAATGCACTTGCAGTATTTAGAAAAATAAAAAGGCATTCTTTTTTAGTATGGATTTGTTTTGAAATATTTTTTAAATAGCTTAATTTCAATAGATAAGGTTTAAAAATGGGAAATTTAACACCTATATTTTCATTTAATTAATGAGCGATTTTAAGTCTTCTACCAAGCAAAAAAATAAAACAGACACTCTGGTTCAATCTCCTGAAGAAGGATTGAGTCAAGGGGAAATGGAGTATATAGACAGCAGAGTGAGTACTTTTCAACTTGTTCAACTTCAAGCCGCGGCAGACGATCATGGAAATAGAAATCGAATTACGCAACTTCAATCAAAAGCTACCCTATTAACTAGCTCATCTAAAATAGCTCAACTGCAAGCAAAGAGTTATTCCAGAATGTCCTCTAAACAATCCCCTATAGTTCAACGGGAAGAAAATAAAACAGGGCTGCCTGATGACCTAAAATCAGGGATGGAATCCATTTCAGGAGTGTCACTTAACGATGTTAAGGTACATCGCAACTCAGACAAGCCTGCCCAACTTCAAGCCCATGCATTTGCTCAAGGCACGGATATTCACTTGGGACCGGGTCAAGATAAGCACCTCCCGCATGAACTCGGACATATAGTTCAGCAAAAAGAAGGGCGTGTCAAGCCTACCCTGCAGCTGAAAGGAAAAATCAATATTAACGATGATGCAAGTTTGGAGAAGGAGGCAGATTTGATGGGAAATAAGGCACTCACTTTAACCAATTCGCATTCAGAGATTGCACAAGGAAATTCTTCCGAAGGCAATTTCTCCGGCAGTAAACAAATCCAGAGAAAAGAAGTAATTCAAAGGCAAAGATCCCCTCAAGAAGAGGCTGCAGCAAGAGAAGTATTTAAGGCGCATTTTATAGAAATGTTTAAGGATGTAAATTGGCTTACCTATGGGGGAGCGGCTAGAAAAGTAGAAGATACAGCATTGTTGGTGTATGATAAATTGGTGGCAACCTTAGTGGTTACAAAACCAGCGATGGATCAAGTACGTAGTGCGGCTGGTAGGCCATCCTGGGATAAAGAACTGGCAACTAAGGGTGATAGATACAAAGAATCATCATCAGGTGTCAAAGAAGTAGCTACTGGTGCTACACCAGAATTTAAAGCAGCCCTCAAGTTAGCAGAGTCCTTTGCCAACGAACTAAAGGATCTTACCAAGCAAAGTAAAACTGCGAAAAAATTAGCAGCCAATGGTTTTGCATTTTGGTCAGGAAATCCAGCGAAAGTTGCAGCAAAAAATAGCGGGTTAGCCTCTTTGGAAGGTTCTACATTAGGTGGAATTTTTGATGACACTCAAATTCCTGAAGGCGTGGACATGTCTATTTGGGGTTCGATATCAAAAGCATATGCAGAATGGGCCACAGAAGAAACCGCTGGAAAGAAATACCACGGTTATGTTGGTCTTGGAGGAGATCGCTTAGATAGCGTCTACAATAGCGTTGAAAAGTGGGCAGTAGAGATGTCCACCGCAGGTAATGCAAATTTCCGTGTTAATTGGTTCCCCGTAATTCCTGAATTGGATGCCTATAAAGAAGCCGCAGCGGTTAACGATTGGGGTAAAATACCAAGAGATCGTTATAAAAGTGGTTCTGTTACTTCAGGCGGTAGTGACATCACAAGCAAAGGACTAACTAGTCGCGCTGAGGCGGAGCAAAAGGTGCGGGAAGAAGATTCAAAAAGAAAGGGAGATTTAAGAACGCCTTAAATGAGTACTGCAAGCGTTTAATTATTCTTCAAAAAAGGAAAAAACCTTATCTGGAGAGCTAAAAAAATCCAAATGACCTGGAATAAGTAGTAATTTCTAATTGAATTCACTAGATCTACCTAAAAGCAACCAATTTTCCCAAGTTGTTTGCGGTAAATACTATAAATTTTATCAGTTGAAGCAGTGTGGATTGTCGGGTATTTTTTATTTACTTCCCGATACAAAAAGTAATTAGTTAGATTAATTAACTAATAATCGGTTAGTTGTGGAATTGAACTCGAATTAATGCAGGTCATATTTGAATGTAGATTCATTTCCATAAATTAAGAAGAATTAAAGCTGTTGACCAATGAATAATTACCTGTTTTTCGTATTTCTTTTTGTGCCAATCCTTGTCGGTGCACAACAACGTACTCCGGAACAAGACAGTTTAATTGCCCAAACTGTGCGAAAAAGCAAAGCAGACCATGCGTACATGCTGCATCAGTTAAGCATAAAAGAGTTAAGACCAGGAAGAAGCGGAAATCCAAATGGTATAAACCCTGCAAATTACGAGGAATCTGAAGCAAATCCATTTCCTAATTTACCTGATCTCTTGACTCTAAAAAGTGGAGAGAAAGTTAGCACTCCTAAGCAATGGATAACCCTTCGACGCCCTGAGATAGAATATCTTTTTAATGAGGAAATTTATGGCATAACTCCCAAAAACCTGCCAGCTGTAAACTGGGTTCTTCTAAAATCAAACCCAGAAAAATTAGGGAATTACGATGTAAATGTATTGACCTATAGTGGTCAAGTAGCAAATGATACTTATCCTTCAATTTCTGTAACTATTGATTTAACCATTACCCTGCCTGCGCTACAAGCACAACCGGTACCTGTAGTGATGGAATTTGCTTTTGTATTTCCTCCTGGATTTAATCCACCTCCAAGCAATGAAATTTCATGGAAGGAACAAGTAATTGCTAAGGGCTGGGGAGCGGCAGTTATTATACCTACAAGTTACCAAGCAGACAATGGTGCTGGGCTTACAGAGGGGATTATTGGTTTGATTAATCAAGGCAAACGTCGGTCACCTTCAGATTGGGGGACACTTAAGGCCTGGGGTTGGGGTGCTTCTAAGGCCTTGGATTTGATGGAAACGATTCCTCAGATTAATGCTGAAAAAGTTGCAATTATGGGGCATTCAAGATTTGGTAAAGCAGCAGCAGTTACCATGGCTTACGATTCCAGGTTTGCGATTGCTTACATCGCTTCTTCGGGAGAAGGGGGATTAAAACTACATCGTAGAGACTTTGGCGAAATAGTAGAAAATATAGCAGGACCAGGTTTGTACCATTGGATGTCAGGGAGCTTTTTAAATTATGCCGGGCCCAAAGGATGGGATGACTTGCCTATTGATGCTCATAGTTTAATTAGCTTGATAGCTCCAAGACCATTTTTTATTGGAGTAGGTGCTAATGGAGACAATTGGACAGATCCTAAGGGTATGTTTATGGCTGCAGCTGCTGCGGAACCTGTGTATCAACTTTTGGGAAAAATTGGCATAGGCACTTCTGCCTTCCCGGCGGTTGAAGAATTAATTGATTTGGGAGAAATTGGATTTCGATTACATCCGAAAGGACATGTAACTGGTCCCAATTGGCCTTATTTTATTGAATTTATGAGCAAGAAATTAGATTTGGAATAATTTGTATTTCATTTCTTCTTTTACACAAATTGGGCTTATCACTAGTACGTAGCATGAGAACCCCAGGAGGGACTCTCAAGTGGAAAAGTATGGTCCAGTGAGCAATTATAGTGAGAGGGGAGAGGCACCTTGGCAAAAATGACTTCTTTCTTAGTTTTAATCCACCCAAAAACCTCACTGCCCAATAAAATGGAAGCTAGGTTTGCTCTGATCCTGGGAATGCAAGCCTTGAACTAAGAATGTTAAATCTAACCGAAAAGTAGCATGCAATTCAGTAAAAATGATCCCTTTGCAGAAATCAGGGTTTTTTAATGAAATGAGCTTTTTAAACTACTTTCCACCTGCTGTAAACTGGAATTTAGACCTTAAAAGGCAATTCGTAGATCCTCTTTCCATTCATTTTAAAGATGGCATTTGCCAATGCAGGAAGGTAGGGTGGTACAGGTGGCTCACCCACCCCTGTAGGTTTTTCGGTACTAGGTAAAATATGCACATGGATCTTTTTAGGAGATTGAGGCATGCGTATGATTTGGTAAGTATCAAAATTATTCTGTACTACCTGA
>Ga0222714_10005642_pt1 | contig 11839 bp, 10 predicted proteins | sample C33_3DmetaG_FD_165048 | JGI IMG/M metagenome (GOLD analysis project Ga0222714, IMG submission 165048) | Estuarine water microbial communities from San Francisco Bay, California, United States - C33_3D | ecosystem: Environmental > Aquatic > Marine > Unclassified | place: USA: California... | reverse complement strand
AACTGTGAGCTATGGGTGCTTTATAGACCATAGCAACAAACTGTGAGCTATGGGTGCTTTATAGACCATAGCAACAAACTGTGAGCTATGGGTGCTGTATAGACCATTTTGCTTCTGTCAAGAATTGAACTTGGATCGCCTGTGCCACAAACAGGGATAATAACCATTATACCACAGAAGCTTCAGGTAATATAAGAAAGTATTTTATTAAGCAAGTATTTTATAAGGATTGGGATTATGTCAACACCAGGGTTCGAACCTAGGACCTCAAGATCTTCAGTCTTGCGCTCTCCCAGCTGAGCTATGTTAACATTAAAATGGCGACATTAACAGGATTTGAACCTGCGCGGGCAGAGCCCAATGGATTAGCAGTCCATCGCCTTAACCACTCGGCCATAATGTCTGAGTCTCGCCACCTCGATTCGAACGAGGGACCATCCGAATATTATAAGTATTTGATTTAACAAATACATTAGGTATTTTATACCTAATCCACTACAATCGGACGCTCTACCAACTGAGCTATAGCGAGTATTTCTGAATCCAAAAGATTGAAGATTAATGATTATAAAAAATTATTAATTAAACATTTTTGCTGTACGGATTCATAATGGTTTTATTGTAATTATCTATAAACTACAATTTAAACTATAAAGATTATCTTTAAATAGTTTTATTTTTATTTTTTTATTATTTTATTTAAAATAAAAAATATTAGTATCAAGATGTGAAATATTAGTTTTGCTTGGATTCGAACCAAGAATCTTTGATTGTGACAAAACAACCAATGTGTTACCCTTACACCACAAAACAATCATTTTTACTGTATACATCTTTAAAGAACTCCCCCACAGGGAATCGAACCCTGGCCTTATGAGTGAAAGTCATATATCCTAACCACTAGACTATGGGGGATTTGATTGGAGAAGTTGAAAGTGAATCGGTTTTCAAAATTAAAACGTGTCAGATTAAAAGTCTGGTGTTAATAATTGTTTTGCTGTGTGAAATCCTAAAATACAACTTGTATCAGGTGTTGCTTACCTGGGGCCTTTTAAGTCATACCCAGGACAAAGCCCTCTGCGGGGCTCGAACCCGCGACCCTGAGATTACCTTGTTGGCATCAAAAATATGCACTTAAAAGTCTCATGCTCTACCGACTGAGCTAAGAAGGCTTAAATTCAATATGTTTATCAGATAAGATGTTTGCATCCATGAGCAACTCTCTCTACTCATGCCGATTTTCAGCGTACCGGATTAACAAGATTAAAAGTCTGGTTTTTTGATTATTGATATTGCTGTATTTTGCCTTAAGAGTAGCACCAGCAGGGTTCGAACCTGCGCCTCCGAAGAGAACCGATCTTAAGTCGGTCGCGTTAGACCACTCCGCCATAGTGCCTTTGTTTGTTTGTCGGAAACCAATTGGGTTTGTTTCAAAAATAACAGTTAAGAATTGCTGTTTGGTTTCCTAAGAATACCTCCTGTGGGGTTTGAACCCACGACCCTGAGATCAAAAGTCCCATGCTCTACCTACTGAGCTAAGGAGGCGTTATTACATATTTGTAACTTACCTTTTCATCTTATATATTTATGTTCTTTTCTTCAAGTGAGTTTAAAAAATCATTTTGTTAAAATTATATTTAAGAAAAGAACAAATTTTCATCTACAATATGATAAAATTTAAGATTATTAATATACAAATAATATTATAAAAAAATTTAGAATTATTTAGATAAAATGTAGCATTATCTAGAATTTAATTATAATCAAATTATTAATTTATATTAAATTATATTAAATTATTAAATTATATTAAATTATTAAATTATATTAAATTATTAAATTATATTAAATTATTAAATTATATTAAATTATTAATTTATATTAAATTATTTATTAATAAAAAAAAATATACTAATGGTATTAGTTACATCACAATATAAATATTTTATTTATTTTTATTATTTTGTTAATTTTATATTTTTTTATTTTTTTATTTGTAATTAAAATAATTTATAGTTTATACTAAATATTTTTCTTTTTTATAATAAATCTAACTGGCAAAAATCTATCAAATACTATGTTTTTCTTATTTTCAGAAAGTGTTGATGTAAAACTAATCATCTTAACACCACCTTCTACTGCCTTTGTAAATGCTTCACAATATAATGGATCCTCTTTACATGGTGTAAAATATTCTACATCAGTCCTTGGTACCATAAAAATTAAATAGCATTTTGTATTTTCCTCTTTTGCCAACAAAGTTAATTCTTCTAAATGTTTTATAGCGCGTGGACTAAATGGGTCTGTTTTCTTTTTTCTATAACCCTTTGGAAATATAGCACAATTATTTTCAAAATCTTTCACTGGAGCTGTTTTGATTTCTATAAAATGTTCTACTCCATGATTATCTTTAATATAAACATCAAATCTAGAATTACCCTTTGTTTTTTCCCTAAACACATTCTTATTATCATAATCCTTAAATTTTTCTAATTTATTACTTCTAAGTAAATCATACACAATTGAATTAGCAATATACGGATTTGTTCCAACTAGTATATTTGTATTTTCTTCATAAGCAAACTCAATACTATGACTCGATTTTGTTTTCCCACCTAGCTTTGGTAAAAGTAAAACCTCTTTTCCTTTATCAACATAACCACTACACCCAAGTGATGGTGTATGAGCTAAAATATTTTTTAGATCACTTACTTCGTTTTGCTCACTTACTTCGTTTTGCTCACTTACTTCGTTTTGCACACTTACTTCGTTTTGCTCACTTACTTCGTTTTGCTCACTTACTTCGTTTTGCTCACTTACTTCGTTTTGCTCACTTACTTCGTTTTGCAAAACAACATCAGCCATATAAGGAGACTTTACACTAGCAGATGGGCGTTTAATAACTTTACCTTTTACCAATATATTATCCATTTCATTATCGAAATATGAGTGAAGAATATAACCTGAATTGAGCATTTTGATTAATGATTTATTAAATATATCAATATATAAATTTTTCAATTTTTAAACATTTGTAAACATGTTTCAAGACTGGGTCTATCTTTAGGATCCCAAGTTAATAAACTTAACATTAATGTTTTTATTTCATTCGATAAACAACGATTCCTTATATTTCCATAATATATATTCATTTTCTCAATAATAGTATTATTTATATTATATGTTAATTCATAATTTAAATTAAATAATTTTCTACCAATTTTACTACTTCTTATAATTTCATTACATGGTTTTCCCAAAAAACTATATATTTTATCAAATAATTCATCATCTGTTTTACATGAAAATAACGGTCTCATAAAATATATTTCATAAATAATACATCCTAAACTCCATAAATCAATATTATAATCAAAAGGTAAATAAAATAATATTTCTGGTGCTCTATACCATATACTTTGTAAATTATAATTATTCATATCTTCTTTGTCACATATATCATAATCAATACTTAAGCTAAAATCACATATAACAACTCTAAAACTACTATCATTCATAAATAAAATATTTTCTGGTTTTAAATCACCATGTATAATTTTATTTAATCTAAGAAATTGTAATCCCCTTAGTAAATCACATGTTATTTTTATAACTTGATTTTCACTAAATCCACCATATGATTTATATTCTTGGTATAAATTACTATGATATTTTTTCATAATAATTATATAATTTCTTTGATAAAAAAAATTATCGATTATTAAACTAATATATTCGCGTTTGTCTTTATAATTTTCTTCATGACATTTTTTTAATTTATTTAATATTGCTATTTCATTTAAATGTGATTTTACAAATTTATTTTCTGAACGCAATACCTTAAAAATATCTATATTATTATTTAAAGTATTTTTAACAGAAAAAATTTCTCCATATGAACCCTTACCTATTTTTTGCATAACTTCATAATGTCTTATTTTTGTTTGTGGAGTAATAGTATTACTATCCATAATATTTATATATATATTATTTCCTTAATTTACTTTTCTTTACAATTACATTTTTGAAACAATTTATTTGATACCAATGTCTTACATCTAAGATCACAAACATTATTTCCATACCTACCATAAATTGTGTATTTAAAATATGGATTTTCAACATATTTCAGTTTTTTTTTTGTTTTCTTTTCTAAATTAAAATCATCGAATTCCATATTTTTAAACCAATTAATTTTCTGAGGGGGAATTTCTTTATTTTGATTATCTTTATTATTTAGATTATCTTGAAAATCTTGAAAATCTTGAAAATCTTGAAAATCTTGATTTGTTTTGGTATAAACACCAATATTTTTAAATTCAAGTGCTGAACCTTCCATTTCCATTTTTATAAAGTAGATCAATTGGGTTTGATTAATTGAAATCAATTGTGTTTAATATTAGTTTAAAAATACTTAATCAATTTTTTTTTATTTTTATATTTTAATGAAGCTAATTCTATTTATAATTTTCCTTTCACTATTATTAATTATCTTTGTAAAATTATGTTATAAAGTAAGTTCTAGAGAAAATTTCGAAAATAAAGAAAATAAAGAATTAACACCCCTTGTTAAAAGACCATTCGTTAATTTATATGATAATTTAGGAAATAGATTAAATGTTATTTTGGTTTCAAAACCATTTAGTGGTGATGCCCAACATAATGAATGTTTAGAACTAAAAAAAAATAATATAATTATAGGAATCGCCAGTTATTTAGAATTTCCAAATATGGTAACAAATCCTTATGAAAATTTCACCGAAAATTATAAAAAATATAAATATAAAGAACTTACCGAAGGATGGATTCATTGTTTTAGAAATCCTAAAAATTACTTTCCACCACAAATGCCTTTATTATTTGCTAGTGAATCAGATTTTATTGACTGTAATGTATGCAAACCAAATCCAGAAATAAAAAAAGAATATGACTTTTGTTATATTTGTTTGAAGGTAGACCAAAAAAAAGAATTATGTGACGACTGGGCTACATGGAATAAAAATTGGGATTTGGCTAAAAAATGCTTAAATGTATTTTGTAATAAATATAAACTAAAAGGTTTATTAATTGGTAGAAAAGACTGTGAATTGCCTAATGGATGTAATGATTTAATGACTACTACAAATATGGTATCTCATCAAGAACTCAAGGATTCTTATAATAAATCTAAATTTATATTTTTACCAAATGAAAAAGACGCATCCCCAAGAGTGTTAACAGAAGCATTAGCACATAATGTACCTGCTTTAATAAATAAAAATATTTTAGGTGGTTGGAAATATATAAATAACGAAACTGGTGAATTTTTTACAGACGAAAATGATTTAGGACCAGCTTTGGAAAAAATGCTGAAAAAAATAGAAAATAATAATTATGAACCAAGAAACTTTTTTGTTAAAAATTATAGTGTTATAAATTCTGGTAAAAGATTAAAAACATTCTTATATGACAATTATGGCGAAAGAATTAATATTGACCCTAAAAATGTAGACTATGTAACAATTGAATCTTCTAAACAAGATTTTAAACAATGTGATCCAGTATATAATAAATAATCTATTTCAAAATAGAAATCATTTAATTATTATTTCATTTAATTATTATTTCATTTAATTATTATTTCATTTAATTATTATTTCATTTAATTATTATTTCATTTAATTATTATTTCATTTAATTATTATTTCATTTATACAATTAAATTGCTATATATTATATGATAACAAACTTCTTATTTGGAGGTTTTATTTTCGCACTCATTGAATATATTATAAATAAAATAGAAAATCCTGCATTGGCATCAATTATTTCTATGATACCTATAGGTTATTTAACTACTTTTCTTATTAAAAAGAGAAGTACACTTACTAACTATATGAAAAATATAATTTTTGTTATATTATTTAACTTAATTATAACAGTTTTATTTTTCTTAGCTCTAAGATACATAAATATTAACCCAAGAATAATAATATTTATTATGTTATTTATATGGATCTTGCTTCAATACATTAATTATACTTATGTTATAACAAAAATGGCTTAGAAATATAATACTAAATAATTTATACATTTTTATTTTATTAAAATCATTTCGTTTAATTTTACTTTTCACTTAAATTATGGATAATGAACTAAAAATTATTAGGAAAAAAATAGCAGATTATGAAACCAAACTTATTAACTTAATTAATGATAGGATAAATCTTGGTATAGATGTTGCAAATATCAAATATAAATACCTTGAGAATACAATTGATTTTAGCAGTAGAAATAATATAATGAAATGTATTACAAATGATATAGTAGAAAACAATATTTATGACAGACTCAAAGAAAATATAGAAAATGAAAATCTAGCAAATCTTATTATTCAGTTATATAAAGAATATATTATTCCTCAAACAAAGGAATTACAAATAAATATACTTTTAGAAAACCATAATAATAGAAGTAATTAACAATTTTTTTTGAATATAATAGTAATATTGTACTTGATTTTATGTTTTGTTTATTTAATTTATTTTTTATAATATTTAATTTCAACACAAATAATGAGATTTTGTTGTAACTAACATCATTAGTTTTTATAAAAATATTGATAATAATAATTATAAAATATTAGATATTATATTATTTTGTAGTATTAATATATATGGATAATATTTTAATACCACTTAATGATGAAAGATTACCTATTCCTAATTGTATAACTCTTGAAATGATGGAAGTATTATTAACCAACCCAAGATTTGAAGAATTTTATTCTAATATTAAAGAACACCCAGAATATAAAAATTTTACAAAAAAAATAAAAAAACAACAAAAGAAAGTACTTGAACCTTTAATGTCATCCAATCTATCTGAATATTTAGATAAAGAAGTAGCAAGAAATAACAAAAGAAGCAAAAAAAATAGTTTGTCAATTAGATCATCAACAATTACCCCAAGAACTATTAAAACTGGGTTAAATACAACAAATATTAATTCTTTAGCACCTTATACAGCTTATACTCCTTTTTCAACATTAGTATCTGCTAGAGGTGGTGCTCTTGGCACTGTTATTGATTTTGCAAGAGCCTTAGGATGTATATTATTTGTTTTATATCTATTTAATCCAAATTTATTTATGAATAGATTAATCAGTAGTTCATTGCGCGAACTATTAAATGTTTCTACAGATAAAAATAGTGAAAGATTAGTATACTTATTGGTTACAAGAGTTGATAACTATTTTGTAAAAATAGCACCTTGTAGAAATAATCTTACAAAGAAATATTTTAAGGATAATATTGATTTCAATAATTTAGATACAAGAACAAATAAGGTAATTACCGATTATATATACGAATGTATGTTTTATGAAGAAATGAAAAAACCAACTGGTGCTGTATATGAAGGAAAAGATTTAAGTGAATATGTTTCAGAAATTACTGATTGGAACATAAATAAAGTTTCAACTGGTAGAGAAAGGTTTAATGTAATTATTAATGGGAAAAAATTTAATTTAAATAATACAAGAACATCATATGGAAACCCACCTGTAAATATGTCGCTTTCTGAAAGCATTTTTGATAATTTCTCAGACGAACAAACTAATAGCTATAGTTATTCAATAGTAAAAAACTATAAAGACTTTATGACATTTAAGGCTGCAATAGACGACAGAAGTTTTAATAATATTTTAAAAATATACCAAAATGGATGTACGCTTTTAAGATTATTTAATACTATAAAAGGTTATTGTCATTGGGATCTTCATTATCATAATTTATTAGTAAATCCTATAACAGGTGAAGTAAAATTTTTCGATTTTGATTTATCTGATGTGCATAATAGTTTATCAAATATACACGAAAGATTACCATTTTTATTAGATGACGACAATAATAGAACTATTTGTTATAAACCTATATTAGGACACCTTTACGATTATTTTAGATTTATTATCGAAACTATAGATAATGAACAAAATTTAAGAAGAGAATTAATAAAACAAATAAGAGAAAAAGGGAATACATGTGATGATGTAAATGATATTGTAGACTATTTTACAAGTGAAGGATATTTAATAAGAAAAGATGAACCAAACTATACACCAGAAGAACTAAGAAATATAGAATTATTAAAAGATCAACTTAATTCTAGGTATTCAAACTATCCAGATTATTTAAAAAATTTAAACTATTATTTTACAAATCTCATCGAAACAATTGACTTTTTTAATAATGTTGAATAAATTTTTTTATTGTTCTTTATTGTTTATAATAAATTTCAACATAATTTATTGTTTATAATAAATTTCAACATAATTTATTGTTTATAATAAATTTCAAAGTTAGGTGTTTTTTCACATAAACTATTAATTAATTTTTCATCATTATTAAAATATTCTTTTAATAAAATCTGGCATATAGTTGTTACCTTTAGTGTTATAGTATTATTGTTTTGGTTTGTATAATTACAAATTAATTGTTTGTCAAATTTTATACTATTTAAATCAGCACCATATAATATTAAACCAATTAAATTATTTTGTTCAACATAATCTTTTAATTCATTATAATACTTAGTTAAACCATATGTTTCTAATTTTTCTCTATTACCAAAAAAAATATTCAAAACCTCTTTAAGATGATTATTTATATCATAACCCTCAATAAATCTAGATTTTCTCCTAAAAGATAAAACCGCAGCCTTTTGTTTTTCATTAATAAAACCATATGGATTATGAAGATATGTTGAAAAGTCTTCGCAATAATTATACGCGTTCATATATGCCATGTTTTAATGTAATTAATAAATAAAATAATATTTAATTATAAACATAATTTTATATTAAATAAAGAAATTATAAAAGTAAGTTAATAAATTACATATTTTGTTCATGATAATTATTCGTAGAATTCATGATAATTATTCGTAGAATTCATGATAATTATTCGTAGAATTCATGATAATTATTCGTAGAATTCATGATAATTATTCGTAGAATTCATGATAATTATTCGTAGAATTCAAAAGCAGAAGCAAAATAATTTACATCATCTTTTATTGTTTTTAATTGACTGCTATAGTTTTCATGTAAAACCCTCTTAAAATCAACAAGTTTTTTCCCACTTTCTTCTTGTACTTTTATACACAATTCCACACATCTATTTATAAAATCACCCACAACTAAGAACTCACCTTCTTTAAGATTCCGTGTTGTTAGAGCACTTGTTCCTATTCTTATTCCTCCGGGATTTGCTGCACTTGTATCACCAACAACTGAATTCTTATTTAGTGATATATCAACACATTCGCAAACATATTCCACCTTTGCACCACTAACATTTTTATTTTTTAAATCTATTAATAATAAATGATTATCTGTTCCATTTGTTACTAATTTATAACCATTTTCTTTAAAATATTCAGCCAATGCTCTGGCATTTAATTTAACCTGTTTAATATACTCTCTAAATTCGTCACTACTTACTTCTAATAATTGTGTTGCTAAACCACAAATTTGATGGTTATGAGGCCCTCCTTGAAGACCAGGAAATACAGCAAAATCTATACGTTCCTTTAATTCCTTCTTATAAAAAATTAATCCAGAACGTGGACCCCTTAATATTTTATGAGTTGTTGAAGTAACAACATCACAATATTCAAATGGATTACCAAATTGATTAGTAGCTACTAATCCACTTATATGTGCCATATCACATAATAAATAAGAATTATTAATATTTGCAATTTCACGAAACCTTTTATAATCAAAATCTCTTGGATATGCACTACTTCCACAAATTAACATTTTTGGTTTAAATATCCGTGCTAGTTCTTCTAATTTATCATAGTCAATAAAACCATCTTCATTAACCTTATAAGGCAATGATTCAAAAAATATAGATGTAGCAGATATTTTCTTCTTACTTGTATAATACCCATGGGTTAAATGTCCACCAGATGGTAAATCTAAACCCATTATTCTATCATGTGGATTAAGAAGACCTGTATAAACCGCCATATTTGCTGGACTCCCACTATAAGCTTGAACATTTACATCCCAAATATTTTTATCTAAACTAAAAGCATTCATTGCTCTATCTTTACATAATTGTTCTAATTCATCTACCACTTCACAACCACCATAATATCTATTCCCTATTTGACCCTCTGAATACTTATTTGTAAAAACTGAACCTAAACAATCTAATACAGATTTTGATGTAAAGTTTTCAGAAGCAATAAGTTCAAGACCATTTTTTTGTCTAATAAATTCCTTTGAAATAAGATTAAAAATTTGGGGATCTCTGGCTTTTAATGCAATATTCATATTTTATTCAATAAACCTATTTAAATTATAAATCTTAAATTATTTAATACTTTACAATTAAATAATTATTAAATAAATACTAAATAATTTTAAATAAATACTAAATAATTTTAAATAAATACTAAATAATTTTAAATAAATACTAAATAATTTTAAATAAATACTAAATAATTTTAAATAAATACTAAATTACTTATTTTGTTAGTTTATTTTTGTTCCCTTTTCTTTAAAGATTTTCTTTTAGTTTTATTTTTAGTATTTTTTTTAGTTTTTCTTTTTATTTTTTTTGTTTTCTTCATCTTACCAAAACCAACTAACTGGGATGCTGGTGTTGGTGTAACAGTATTATTTGGTAATAATGACTTTTCCATAATAACCATCGAAGATGCTTCATCAACATCTAATTTTACACCTGTCATAGCTTTAATAGTTCCATTTCCCATAAATTTTCTACCAGCACTAGATCTTGGTGTTCTTCTACGATTTATTGATAATATATTATTTTTTGGTAAAAGTCTTGTTGCATCTCTAAAACTTGTTGTCATACCAGCACTATTCATAAATAATGCGGTTTTTGGTAAATTATCTTGTAATAATTGGCCTCTTCTAAAAGCTGGAATTTTAACACCAGCAGGAATTTCATATAAATCTGTTCCTTTAACAGCTTTAAAATCCTTGCTTATGTAAAAACCAAGTGCCTTATCTACTGCTGATAATAATATTTTATCACATTTAAATACTTTACCTATAGCTTCAGTCAACTTCATTAATTTACTACCTAACCCAAGTGTTTCGCTAGCAGAACGATTTTCAGTACAAACTAATTTAACATAAATATCTCTTTTATCATTTCTATGTTCAATTATATCTAATAAAAGAAAACAACATACATTTACAACAGCTTCTTGTGTTCTTGTTCTTGGATCAACATGTTTTGAAAATAAAACAAAACTAACCCTTGAGTTTAAATATGATTCTTTTAAATATGGTACACCTATATCATATTTACATACTTTATTACCATCCATTAATAAAATATTAACTAAATATTCAACTTCTTCTTCACTTGGAATTCTTATATTTATTCTATTTGTTAATTCATCATACTCTTGAATAGCATAAAATTCTTCATCCATATTATTTACAATTTTAAGAAAAAGCATATTACATTTTACTTCTTTTTTATGTCTTTTATCAACATAAGAAAATAACCCCCTTGAATCAACTAATCCTAATACATTTGTTGAAATGTTTTCTGCCATATATAATATTATAACATAATTGATAAATCATAAAATTAATTTATAAATAAATTAATATAAAACAGATAAATAAATTAATCTAAAACAGATAAATAAATTAATCTAAAACAGATAAATAAATTAATCTAAAACAGATAAATAAATTAATCTAAAACAGATAAATAAATTAATCTAAAACAGATAAATAAATTAATCTAAAACAGATAAATAAATTAATCTAAAACAGATAAATAAATTAATCTAAAACAGATAA
>Ga0222714_10005641_pt1 | contig 11841 bp, 25 predicted proteins | sample C33_3DmetaG_FD_165048 | JGI IMG/M metagenome (GOLD analysis project Ga0222714, IMG submission 165048) | Estuarine water microbial communities from San Francisco Bay, California, United States - C33_3D | ecosystem: Environmental > Aquatic > Marine > Unclassified | place: USA: California... | reverse complement strand
CCATTATAGCATGTGCTAGGTCAATAATACAATCGTTTCTGATTGTCTTTGGGTTTTGTGGACGGGTGAAAACATCATCCCACCAGTCGGCAATCACATCATAAAGTTTCTGTTCTTCTTCAGTCATTGTTTCCTTTCAGCATACTCTTGAATAATATCAGATAGTTCCAAGATTTCGTGTTGCATTTCTGTATTATTCACTTTTGCAGATTCATCATACAATAAGGTAAGTCCTGCTAACAAGAGAATATGCTGCTTAAATGTAATGTTCATTTTATGCTACTCCATCAGCACTATCTTTGAACTCTTGAACTCTTTAACGAACTTTCACTTAAGAAGTCATTTAAACACTCATCCATTCTAAGATAATTGTTATCATCAGAAAATCCTAGGTGAATTCCCCAATTCCATGTACGCTCAAGAATACCAATATCAAAACCAAACTTATACGCCCAGAAGATAATGCTCAGTACACTACCATTACCAGTTTTGATCTGAAGGTATGGCCAACTGGGATAATCATTCCAACTGACTGATGATTGAAACAAGGCCCAATGCTTTGTGAATAATACCTGAACATACCAATCATGTCCAAAGTCTTCACGATGAGAAAGTTTGATAATGTTCATTATTCTAACCCGATAAGATCTTCTTGTTGTTGCATTTCAACTGTGCCCATAGGACCTTTCTTCAGTCGTGCCCATTCTTCATCACGAAGCTTCCACTCCTTGAACTTCTCTTCAAGGTCTTCATCCATCGTGATCTCATACTCTTTACAGACCTTACGCTGCTCTTCTTCATTCACATAATCATTGAAGACCAATGACATAGCACCAGAGCGAATAGAACTGGGACACATACCCACACAGAGCAGGAACTTCTCAAACAGTTTAAAATACTGAGTGGCATTAAGATCAGCAGCAGGAGCAGTAATCAGATAGTGCTCTTCGGGAATGTAGTCATCAACAACAGTAGAACCAAACCCACTACCATAGGTGGGAGTGAAGGTTGCATCAAACTTGAATTGAACAGTTGCGTCGTAAGTCATGATTCAGAGTCGTTAGATGGAGCAGTGATCAAATAGTGAATCATCACACCGATGATAGATCCAAGAGCCCAGTATATCAGAAATGATGTCATAAGTCAATCCCAGGATACGTTCTGAACAAGAAACCCAGGCATCACATATGTCCATGCTCCAGCATCACCAGTTCCACCAATTTTATAATCCCACTTGTATTCAAACTTGTTGAATGAATCCCAAGTCATGTATCCTTTCTCCTTGTCAAATCGACCTTTGATTGTCAGTCCAAACTTGTTAGAGAAGATGTTGCGTGAGCGAAGTGCTCCACCACTTTCACGAGTTTCAATGACCTTACAGGTGTCAAAGTCAACTACAATACTTTTCTCAATCGCACATGGAGTTTCATAGACAAAAGGACGATAATAAGTGGCCTTCTCCTCTACAGTTGCGAATGCAGGAGATGCAATCAACAAAGAAAACAAAACTTGCGTGAGGCGGTTCATGACGGGTCAGGTTCAAGAAGTTGAGATTGTTTGGAGAAGAAATCGAATTCGTTCTTCTTTAATTTATGTCGCTTAATGTACTGTTCTGCTTGATCTGCATGTTCAAACCAACAGATCTTTTTCTCTTTCCTATCATCCACTCGGTAAGGAAAGTTGGAATAGGGAAACTTCATCCCCAGGCCTTCAGGTATTCATCAAGAGTGAACTCATCATCGACAGATGCTTCCTCAACCAACTCATCATAGGTCATCTCTTTCAATCCTTCCAGATAATCCTCAGGAGATACATCCACATCAGGATCATAATCATCATGACAAAGAAAGACGTACTCATTGTACAGTGCCTCAATCAGTTGAAGTTCTTCAGGAGTGTGCATGATCATAGTGTAGAGAGGGATTCAATGTAGCGACGCATTTGATACGCTTGAAATTCATTGTCAAACGTACAGATGGTCTCAAGATCATCAGACCACACAAGAGCCCAACGATTCAACTTACGCATCACGAGTACCATGTGCTTCATTCCAAGTTACAATCAGGGTGCTGTGATGCTTGCTGTTGACAGAACTTCTCTTTCGGAGTCAGATTGTCATAGGCATCGAACATGCGATTGTCACGATTAATCAGAAAGACATTCCAACCAAGCATTGTGATCACAAGAAAGAGAATGTAGTAACGGTATCTCATCATCATGGGGTGTCTCCCTTGATTACCTCTGTATTATAGCAGGAAAATCGGTGCTCAGATGTGCCCAGGGTCCACTTTGCCAAGTGGCACACACTTCATCTCCTGACACACAATTGAGTTAGAATCCCTGATTCCCATTGCCTCCATCATCACCATGGTCAATCCCTCTACACTGTGAGACATTCTACGATAACCAGATCCAACATAGATTTGGCCCAGTACAACAGCAACAGTGCAAATACCCCAGAACAAATAGTAACGGGATGATTTAACTTGATGGGATAGATTAGTCATTGGTTTCATTGTCCTCCTGTTCTACATAGCGAATGTTATAAGGAGAATTGAAGAACCTACGGAAAGCAACCACAATAATGAGTAGCGATGAAGCGATGCCAATAAGGCCAAGGAAGGTGGTAGCATCTCCGTCAAATCCCAAAGTGTTCACCATCATTCTTTCTCCACAAGTTCAAGGTAATTGTAACCGATCAGTTTGCGACCTTCATGAGTCGAAGTATTCACTTCCACCCCATCATCAGTCATTTTGTTGATGCGACGTGCAGTCGCTTCATTCATCTTCGGAGTCCAATAGCGAGTCATAATTCAATAATCAGTGGTGCGTGAACGTGTCCAGGCAGGATAGCCTTGAGACTGATTAAATCGTTTCATCTCAAGAATCATCTCATAGTCATCGGGAGATACAATATCATCCCAATCACCATCTTGATCATCATAACGATTGGTAATGTCGTAGTGATTCAAAATCAGAGTAACTCCAATTGAGAGAATTGAATGTGATCATCGCACGAATCAGAATCGTGCAGATCGATCATGTCGGTGTCAGTGTGAGAGAAGAGTTTGTCGAAGAGAAAATCGACAAACTCTTTATTCTCATCAGCAAGCGAGGGGAGTGTAGTCTTTGCCATTGTATGCTTCAGTGTTGAAGTCCACAACCTCAGCACCGTTGGCGATCAGGTTGCGGATAGAATAGAGAGCATCGCTCTTGACAACGGTAGAGAATGAAGTCATCTCACTCTCAGCACCAGGATGCCAGATCACACGCTTGACGAAACTCTTAGCAGCCGAAGTGCAGGGGTAGAAGTCAACTTGAGTAGCGGAGTTGGTGAGGCGCATTGGGTGGCGTTCCCTTGATTACGAATGTATTATAGCAAGCCCAGAGGGGTCTGGGGTGGACAGTGTACCAGTTCAGAAATCGTCCTCAAACTGGTCCCACTCCTCGCTCAACGTGGTAAGCTCCTGCTCACTCATTTCCTGCTGCTGCTCATCGCGGTTGGTTTCAACGATCAATCGGCGGTGCAGTTCGCTCATGGTGCTCATGGTGCCTCCTGTCTTTACTTCTCCATTGTAGCATCATCATCGCCCTGCTCAGCATTCAGGCGCAGAGGCCCGTAACAATCTTTAATCTCTTTAACGTGCTTCCAGTCTTGGGGATAAACCAAGACGCAACATCTGTTCTCTCTCTTCAAACAAGCAGTGTCTTCACAGTGCCTATCTTTCACTGCCACGCAAATCGTGATGTATGCATCGTCCACAAAGTCAACGTAACCATGAAGGCCGTCATATTCGACGCATTGATACTGCTTAAAAGGCATCTTTACCCCACTAAAAAAGATTCTTCATATTTCAGCAATTCTGGCGGTGCAGGGATGAGGTTATGGTCCTGCGGCACGGCAGATTTCCAATTTTTCCCAGTTTCCTTTTTGTATAAACGAATGCCCAGATGTTTGTATTTAAGGTTAGTCGGAACGAACACTTTGTAGTCGAATCCGTTGTTCTCTGTTAGCATACTCAACTCTTTGTTCTCACGTTTCGTGACCGTGATAGTAGAGCACGACAGCCAGAACATCTGCTCAAACACAGAATAGTCTTGCAGATACTTATCTGGGTTGTCCATAATCATCCGTCCGATGAATTGTGGGGACAGGCAGTGATCATGAGTACGCTCTTTTCGATTGTTCAGTGCTTCCTCACTGATCAGTCCCAGGTGATTCACCTGAGCACAATCAAACACGCTGATATAATACAGGCGTGTGATCGGTCGATAGAAGTCAGGGTCACCCCAGTTGGGAAGACTAGCACACATTGCGTTGTATGCTGTCTTACTGTATGCTTGCCAAACTTTCTTGTGCTTGGTAGTCATGACGAGAATACTGGTTTAGTTTCGATTGAGGAATGGGCCTGATCTTTCTTCAGGTGGTTTTCCCAGAATATCGCATCTTCTATTTTGTAGAAGGTAGCGGATTGTGTCGAAGTCTCCTTCTTTTTCTTCCTGTTCCAAGTAACGACAAATTTCATCGTAAAATTTCGGTGAGTAGGATTGGATCATGAGAATGCTGCCATCAAAGGATTAAGATTGAGTTGCATTGCAGAGTAAGGCGTGGTATCTTCGATCCTTACCTTATCACCCTGCTTGGCGGCATTGATAGGCGCATGGTAGCACTTTGACTTTGTATCATAGAATCCCCAGATGGATCGTGGCGTTTTGTCAGTGTAAGAGAAACTACCATGATTAAGAATCCAGATAGCAACAAGATTGCGCTTGAATGGTTCAATCTCATAGGAATAACCAGTGGGGGCTGTGTGAGGGAAATCAATCATTGATGTAACCAATGGCAGGCATTCCGTTAATGAAGATGCAGTCAACAATTGCCTGCAACCTCTTGATTGTAGCAGCAGCACCCTTAGAATGCAAGGGCACGATCACCTTTCCGCATGGTTTGTTGTACATCTCAAACTTACCAGGAGTGATAGCACCAGACGCGATACCTTCAGCATCACGGCGATCAAGACGGATCACGCGACCAATAGTCTGTGCCATCTCAATCACGGGGAGTTGACGCAGCAAAATGGTGTGAGTCAGACCAGGCACGTTGATACCCTCAGACAGAATGCTGTAGTGGAACAGCACGAACTTACGGGTAGAATCTTTACCCCAGGCAGTCAGAGTGTTGAAGAACTCTTCACGGCCAACTTTGGTTTGGTTGACATAAGCACCGTGCTTGCTGGTGATGTGCAACACATCGTAACCACGCTGCTTGAGTTGGTGCAGCAGATTGGTCTGACTGAGCATATTCCAGATCAGACGAGTGCTAGGAGCAGCAACAAGAATCTTACCGCAATCACCTTCAATGTTGTCGATGATGTTCAGCACGTTGTTACGATCAACCTCGTGAGCATTGTACTTAGTACGAACCTCATTGCACTCAAGAGAATCAACAGAGGGGGGAATGATGCTGCCGTTGTTCATCAGTTCAGGTGCAGGCACGTTGATAAGATCGTTGCCAAACACCAGACTGTTGTTCATACCACGACCGTTGCTCTTACGGCTATAACGAGGAGTGGCAGTGAAGAAGTAAGCATTGGTTGCATTCATGCTGGTGCCAGCAACACCAACGAAGTGAGACTTCTGAGTGGCGTTGTGTGCTTCATCGAAATATGCAATGTCGATGTCAATACCAGAATCAACAATACGACCCAGAGAGTGATAGGTAGTGAAGATCAGTTGATGAGTGTTAGCAGCAAGACAGACGCCAGCATGAACAGCAATCTGAGCAGGTTTGGTGGTGCTGTAGCAGTCAACCTCACCACTGTGAACGTGCATGACGGCCGCATCAACAACACCGTTCAGAGCAGCGGTGAACTCTTCATAGAGTTGCACTGCCAGGAGAATGCGGGGAGCAGTCACAACGACCGTCAGAGGGCGCTCAGAGGCGCTCAGACGGCGCTTCAGGTCCTCAGTCATGGCAAGAGTCTTGCCGCCACCAGTAGGGCAATAGACGCAACCCTTGGCGGCAGTTTGCAGCACGTCAAGAATACGCTGCTGGTGGGGGCGGAGTTGCATGTCCTCTCTCATCAGTACCTAGGTATTATAGCATGAAAAAACCCCGCCGAAGCGGGGCCGTGATCCAGTATGCGGATTGTCACACGCAGGTCAAGCAGTCCCCAGCAGGATCAAACTTGACAGGATTGCCATTTTGATCGACCAAGGTGTTCTCAGTCGGTTTGCCTTGATCACGAGGATTAGGCTTCACATACTGAGGAAGGAATCCAGCGAATTTAACAGGGAACAGATCATCATCAACTACAAGAGTTTCACCATCTTCTGCAACGTTAGATACAAACTTAATGTAAGTTTCCTTCATTGCAATGAAGTCATCCATCCACTCTTGGCGGAATTGTTGAAGATCGGGAACACGATTGGGTGCATAACCAAAGATCCAAACTGGTAGACTTTTGTTAGTTCCGTGTTGAATACCACGGGCCCATGCTTGCATATTGTCACCGTTACCAGCGCAATATGTAATGCATCGTTGTTCTTGCAATTGTTCATCATTTCGCCCTTCAATACCCTGCTTAGGGTATTTGTTGGCAAGAAGGAATCCCGTCAGAGAATTACCCTTCTTACCGTTAGAAGTATAAGTTTTAAAGTTAGGATAGGTCTGACAATTGTTATAGGCGTTTTTCTTAATCCAGGTACGGATTTTGGGTGTTTTATCGCTAGCAATAACATCCACAAATTCATCAATAGAATCTGAATCCTGTGGAATAACACCATCAGCGACAGCGTTGACTACTTCCTTCAAATAGTCTTCTTTAGTCTGACTGCGAGAGGGGTTTAAGTGGTGATTTGCTTGGTTTCGAGCAATCACTTCCCAGTAACGACTCTCCCAGGAATACACATCGTAAATATAAAGTTCTTGACCAAACTTAGAACGGGACTCAATACGGTTGAATCCAGATTGGCCACGCAGATGTGCAGGATCTAAACTCTGTTCATCAAAAGATGCAACAGGAGGTTTTGCACTCAGCAAATATCCTTGCACTTCATAACTATTTGCGATATCATTGACGTGATCAACGTCGTTACTCTTATCCCGTGGTTGTTCCTCAGGATTATAACGAACATAGGTGTCAGGAATAATATATCGACCCAGAAAATGTCCACCCTTGTACTGAACAGGAGGACAAATCTCCAGACTCTGCTGAAGAATGTCTTCAGTAAGTCCAAGAGGATTTGCACATGTTTGTGCTGCTTTATCCCAGACTGCTTGGATGCTCAGAGCAACCGAGTTTTGGTTAATTTGCATGATTGAAAAGAAAGTTGAGAATCAAAGATTCGTGAACTTGGAGACACAGTTAGAAACTAAGTTTCTTTTTCATGTCTACCGTTGTAGTTTAACAGCTTTGGGTGGGGATGTCAAGCCCCTTGCGGGGGTCACCGCATGTAGAGGTAACCGCCAGACCAGTCGCAACGCTTAAACATCTCTTCGCGGGAAGGAATGGAGAGAACGTTGTAGCGAGCACCCTTAGCGGGTGCTTTGATGCTAGCAGGCTTGTACACTTCACCAGTCTTCTTGTCGATGAAAGCGTGGATGCTATCGCGGCGATCATCAATGTGCATGAAGACTTTGTGATACTTGCGACCAGAAGAGTCCAGAGAGTAGAAGTAACCGTCAGGAGCATCTTGCTGGAGAGCATCACACAGCATCATACCATACTTAACAATGTTGAGGTAGATGGTGTTCTTGGCGTCTTGCTGGGCAGCGAAGTCAGCGAAGGCGGTGGTCATGGGTGGCGTTCCCTTGATTACGAATGTATTATAGCAAGAAAACCACCCCGCAGACGCGGAGTGGCTCCAGTTCGCCAACTGGCACATCAGAACCCTTTCTTCTGCTTCGCCTTCTTCTTATCTAAGATCTCAACATAATCCATTTGTTCTTTGAATCCATATTGAAACCAGAATTGTAAGAGAGATTCATAATCATCAAACACAACACTCTTACCAGTAGTAAAGAACAACTTGTAATTGTGTCTATCGTAAGGAACTGTAGAATACTCCGTAAAGAAATCAGGTAGCGTCGTCATATTCCTCACCATCAACATCACTATCACGTTCAAACTGTTGAATCAGGGCCTCACGATTCTGTTCGATCTCACTGTAGATTCTCTCACTCTTCTCAAAATCATCATCAGACATCTCAATACATTCAATGTACTCTAGAATGTCATTGAGAATATCAAACTTATAGTATGCAGAGATGCCTTGCTCCGTATCACTTACTTCATCAAGTTTACGCAACTTAGAGTAAAACCCATGCTGAATTGCAAGGTATTGCTTCAACCTGATGTAGTTGACAAAATCCATGTGCGCTACTTAACTCACATAGTATTTTATCAGTTTTCTTTCACGCTGTCAATAAATTGTAACGGATCAGGTATCTCGACCCATTCTCCCTGATAGTAGGCCCACCAGAAGAAGTTCCATTGAAAGAGATCATTCTCCTTAGGATCTTCAGGGAATGTAGGAGACGAAGGACCATTTTCTACAGCACATTCTTCATAAACGTGCTTTGCCATGTGTGCGAACTTCTCTTCAACGAAAGTTCTATTATCATCCTTCCATTTACCAATGGGACATGTCTCATGTCCATACATTGTTTTAGATCCTAGAGGACATCCACACTGTTTGCATTGAATCTTCTGTGCATCATAGTGTGGACAACCACGACAGATGCGAAGTCTTTCTTCTTGGTACTTCTGATCAAGTATGATAGCCCATCCTTCATACTTGTATGCTCTAACGAAGCACTTCCAAACAAAATCTGCTAATTCTTTATCGTTAGGGTCAAACTCAAATGCCATAAAAAATCAAGTCAGTATATTATGTATATGTACCAGCGAATGCTGCAAGAACACTAGTAGGATCTACAGTAAATCCAGTTCCACCAACAGCAGCACCAGCATAACCCTTATCTGTTCCAGATGTAGGTCCATTTGCTTGACCAAAACTAGGTGCTTGTGTTTGGTTTCCATCAACACCCTTAATTCCAGTTTGTCCTACTGTACCATCAGATCCCCAAGTTCCACCGCTTCCACTAGTTCCACCAGCGCCACCAGCACCAGCACCTTGTCCGCCAGCAGGTTGACCAGGGCCACCAGCAACACCACCAGTGGGAGACTGTAGATAACCTCTACCGTATCCACCTAAGTCACCAGTGCCACCATCTCCACCTGTACTGTATCCAGTATTTGTGACGTTTTGTTGAGCCCAGCAGCACTGACAGTTTGCCTGTCCCGATTGTTCATTACTGTAGCAGGTGCATCCACAACCACCTTGACCAAACGTTTTATAGCAATCTGATTGACAGTATGCAGAACCACCGTAATTGTTTCTACAGACATTTTGACATAATTGCCAATATGCTCCGCCACTACTACCACCAGCACCACCTACTCTATTTGTTTGCTGTGTAGTGTATGTGTAGGTTCCATTTCCACCCTTTCCACCAACACCACCACGGCCACCGCCGCCTCCACCAGCATAAACAGAAGCACTACCAGTACTATAAACAACTACTGAACCATTTCCACCAGTGTTAATAGAAAGAGCGACACCTCCAGCACCACCCTGAGGAACACCGCCAGATCCATAGATACCACCAGCAACTTCAACTCTTAAGTTATATGCTGCTTTCTGTGAAGCAGGAGAACCTAAAGTAGCCGCAGGATTGCCATTTGTAGATCCACAAGTACCCTGAAGCAAACATCTTTTCTTGATTGTCTTGCCAAGGTTTCCATTCCATCCACTTGCACTATCATTACCAATATCCAAATTCAGATCAGTATCACCTGAACTTTGTGTAAGATCATAGTATTTGATAGACCCTCTGAACTGAGATGGTTTCCAATTTCCAGAAGATGTGCCAATGTTACTATTCTCAGTAGCATCAGGTACAATCGGATTTGGATTAGTTACGTCAGTAACTCTAAGAAGTTCTGATGCCTTAATTGCACCAGAACTAGTCTCTTTAAACCTCAGTCTTAACTCACTAAAAGCGATAGAACCTGAGGTGAAATAAGGTCCAGTTTTAGTTGCTGCAAGTGGCATATCAATACAGGAGTAATGAGGTTACACCAATACCTTGAACGGTAAAGATAATTCTGTTGGGTGAAGATGCAAAGTCTATTTCAATGGCACGAGGAGCACCAGCTGTACTCTTAAATCCATTTACAGCGGTGACTGATCCCAAGAATGTTGCAATACCAGATCCACCAGTACCACAATACAATTGATTATCAATATCAAGATTATTAACAACAGCACCATTCTTTACTGTCAATCCTTTGTTAGCGATTGCAGTATTAGTTCCAACTCCAAGAGTGTTGACACCTACAAAACTACATGCAGTGAAGTCAGCCGTAGTTGTTGCTTTAAGGTTAGCAAACGTGGAGACACCAGTGGTGTTATAAAGGTTCGAACTAACGATAATACTTGGTAATGTAAATGATCCACCAGAGATATTACCAGTAACAGTGAAGTTACCACCAACAGTAACGTTACTGGTAAATCTACCAGTTCCAGTTACATCGAGATTATATGCTGGTTGAGTGTTACCAACTCCAAGATAACCATCGTATGTGAGAGACATTCTCTCAGCATTGGTTTGACCATAAACAAATCCCCAACGTCCTGTGCTCTGTCCTACAACACCGTTAGGAATAGCAGGGCCGCCGTGAAGAACAAAGTTTAAGTTGCCCCAGGAGTTATTAACAAGTTCAAAGGTGTTTGCACTATATCCAAAGCGCATCATGCCAGTGCTTTGACCAACACCAACGCTCTGTCCTACAGCAACTCTTGCTTGACCTTTATCTGAAACAACTTCTGCTGTACCAAGGAATTCTTTTCTAACAGCAATATCAGATGTTGGAAGTGCGGTGCCAACACCAATCTTACCACTGCTAAGTGCAGCGAATCCAGTACCAGATGTGCCTACATGTACAGTTGCCGATGTAGTTACACCAGTTACGTTAATATTAGTAGCACCCAGTCCAGTAAGAGCAATGTCGGGGAAGTCTACAAGATTTCTAGCATTGAGAGCAGTTCCGATTACATCACCAGTAAAGTTTGTAAGAGCAGAGATGATACCTGCAACTTGGAAACTGGCTGGTAGTCTATCCTCAGAAATTGTCCCTGTGAGGAATGTTGCTTCTAAGTTACCACTGAATCTATTTGCTGTAACAATACCAGCAGCGTATTGGTTACCGAAGTCATCGAATGCAACACCTAAAGTATAACCACTGCCGCCTGTGATTGGATCACCAGCAATCTGGAAGGTATGTCTGGGATCAGTTGTACCCACGCCAACATTTCCTGTTGCGTAGATACTAGTAAATCCAAGGCCTACATCAGTATCAACCCACTGAGATGTTGGTAGGTTAGATAATGTAGCACCGTCACCATAGAAGTTGGTAGCAGTAACAGAACCAGCAGTGCTAACTCTAACATTAGGACCCAGAGTTACAGGTCCAGAGAATGTAGCAGCAGCTCCTACATGGAAAGCGTCAGTAAAGGTTGCGACGCCAACAAACTCAGAAGAACCATAAACAGATAGGTTTCTTGCTGGAGCCGTTGTACCCACGCCAACCTTATTAGAGGAGACGACCAAATCATCGGTCGCCACCTGCATTCCATCACGAAAATTAAATGATTTACGGAAGTTCGATGCCATTACACTGCCGGTTTTAGAGTTATTTATTCTTCATCATCAAGTGAGATTGCATCTTCAATCTCATTAACTCTACCAGAGAGTTCTTTCACCGCTTCAACCAA
>Ga0222714_10005640_pt1 | contig 11842 bp, 14 predicted proteins | sample C33_3DmetaG_FD_165048 | JGI IMG/M metagenome (GOLD analysis project Ga0222714, IMG submission 165048) | Estuarine water microbial communities from San Francisco Bay, California, United States - C33_3D | ecosystem: Environmental > Aquatic > Marine > Unclassified | place: USA: California... | reverse complement strand
GACGTGAAGATGATGATGATGGTCGGCGCCTTCCTCGGACCGTGGGGGGTCGGCCTGACCGTCTTCCTGGGGTCCGTCTTTGCGCTGGTGGTGACGCTGGTCCGTTCGCTGCTGGCAAGCGCTCGGCCGCGGTCGGGCGAGGAGGTCTTCCATCGACTGATCCCCTTCGGCGTCTTCCTCGCGGCCGGGAGTGGGGTGTCCTACGTCTGGGGCGAGGCGATGGTGCGCTGGTACCTGGAGTCCGTCGTCGGCCTGTGAAGGCGGCACCGCACGTTCGCGCGGCTGGCGTCAGGGGTCCGAGCAGTCCCGTTTGTAGCCGCAGCGTTCGCAGACGAGCTTGCAGTGAAGGTTCAGCATGACGCTTCCACACAGGTCGCAGAGAAAGACCTGCTCCTCGACCGGGGGCGAGGGGGGGGAGGAGGACCCGGGGCGCGGGGAGTCGGCGTCACGGCCGCGGTCGGGCGTGACGAAGGGTCGAGCTTCGCCCTCCCCTCTCGCGGAATCCTCCGGACTCACTGCGGCGCGTCATCCCCGGGCCGGCTCCCGGCGTCCGGATCACCGGAGCCGATCCCCTCGCGCAGGTAGGCCCGTGACCGGGCCACGTAGTGGGCGCCGCCTCGCTCGATCCAGCGGGCCGCGTTGCCCTCGAGCGTCTTCTTCACCACGCCTGGAACTCCCGCGACCAGGCTTCTCGGAGCGATCTCGGTTCCCTCGAGGATCACGGTGCCGGCGGCCAGGAGGCACTGCTCGCCGACCACGGCGTTCTGGAGCACGACCGCGTTCATGCCGATGACCGTGCCGTCTCCCACGGTACAGCTTTCGCACTTCGCGCCGTGACCCATGGTCACGTCGGCGCCGATGATCGTCGGCGCCCACCCGCCGACGTGGACCACGCAGTTCTCCTGGATGCTTGTCCTCGGGCCGATCACGATCCCGTGCTCAGGGTCGTCTCCCCGGAGCACCGCGCCGAACCAGACGCTCGATTCGGCGCCGATGGTGACGTCGCCGATGATCACCGCGGTCGGGGCCAGGAACGCCGACGGGTGGATACTCGGGGTCTTGCCGTCGAAGGGAAGAATCGTTGCCAACCGGCTACTCCGGGGCGTCGGTGGTCCGGGCGATCCGCGTCAGACGGGCGCGCAGTACCTGTGTCTCCGACGCCGCGACGACCTCGATGCGCACCCCCTCGACCTCCAGGACGTGCCCGACCGCCGGCACGTGTCCGAGCTCGTCGAGAATGAATCCATTGAGGGACCGGTGTTCCGTCTCGGGAAGGGGTACGTCGAGCACCTCGACCAGGTCGCGCAGATCCACCCCCGCGTCGCACATCAGCACGTCGTCGGCCAGGCGGACGATATCGTCCTCTTCGCGGTCGGTCTCGTCCTGGATGTCGCCCACCAGCTCCTCGAGAACGTCTTCGAGGGTCACGAGCCCGTCGGTACCCCCGAACTCGTCGGCCACGATACCCAGGTGGATGCGCCGGGCCTGGAAGTCCTGCAGCAGCTGCGTGAGCGGGAGCGATCCCGGCACGAAGAAGGGCTCCCTGGCCAGTCGGGCCAGAGGGAGGTCTCGTTCGCCCTGCGCCCATCGGGCGTAGGCTTCGCGGACGTACACGATGCCCGTGACGTCGTCGACCGACTCGCGGAAGACCGGTACCCGGCTGTACGGCACGTCGTAGAGTTCGTCGATCACCTCGGCAAGCGTGCGCTGCTCGTTCCAGGCGAAGATGTCCACGCGCGGAATCATCACGTCCCACGCCGTCGTCTCGTCGAGTCGGAAGGCTCGCTCCACGAGCCGGTTTTCCCCCTCGACGAGGACGCCTTCCTCGGCCCCGATGGCCTGGATCTCCCTCAGCTCGCGGTGCTGGTCGGTGCGCGCGTCGCCATTCGAACCGATCCGCTCCTCGAGGCGTTCCACGGGCGCCGTGATCGGCCGGGTGATGCGCTCCACGGCGAGCAGGACCCGAGACCCGCTCAGAGCGAGGCGGACGGGGCGCCGCGCCGCGATCAGGCGGGGGATGACGTCCGCGACGGCGACCACGAGCACGACGGCGGCCACGGCATTGACCAGGGGACCCGCGCCCTGCCAGACCGACACCCCCATGAGGATGATGATGGCGAGCGCGGAGAGGTCGAGGGCCTGCGTCACGATGCGGACACTCGCCTGGATGGAGGTCGCGTTTTCGCGGACGCGAGTGAGCGACCCCGCGCCGTCGAAGCCCTCGTCGAGGAGCGCGCGCACGTGGCTGCGCGCGATCTGAAACGCCGCATCGTGCACCGCGGTGAGCACGGCCGAAACACCGAGGAGCGCCGCGACGACGAGGGCGGCGAAGCCGATCATGGGGTGCGTCGACCCAGGGGTCGATCAACGGTACTTCGATCTACGTCCAACCCTGGCTCTCCTCCAGGAGTTCCCGGATCACGTCGCGCGTGCCTCGTCCGTCGGCTTCCGCCTCGAAGTTGAGCACGAGGCGGTGTGCCAGCACCGCGGGCGCGACGGAGCGGACGTCGTCTAGAGAGGGCATGGCCGACCCCCGAGCCGCCGCTCTCGCCTTGGCACCCAGAACGAGGTACTGAGATGCGCGGGGCCCCGCTCCCCAGGCGACGTAACGGCTGGTCACGCGGGCAGCCTCCTGGCCCGGACGAGTCGCGCGCGCCAGCCGAACCGCGAAAGAGACGAGGGACGGCGGTGCGGGAATCCGGCGCACGAGACCCTGGAGCTCGATGAGTTCCTGCGCGCTGATGACGCTCTCGACCTGATCCGTCTGCTCGCCCGTCGTCCTCATGGCGACCTCCTCTTCTTCCTCCCGCGAGGGGTAGTAGATGGGGAGTTCGAGCATGAAGCGGTCGAGCTGGGCCTCCGGCAGGGGGTACGTGCCCTCCTGCTCGATCGGATTCTGCGTCGCCAGAACGAAGAAGGGCGGCGGGAGGCGATACGTCTCACCCGCCGCGGTGACCGCGCGCTCCTGCATCGCCTCGAGCAGCGCCGCCTGCGTCTTCGGTGGCGTTCGATTGATCTCGTCGGCCAGAACGATGTTCGCGAAGATCGGGCCCTTCACGAAACGGAAGACGCGCTTTCCCGTGGTTCGGTCCTCCTCGATCACCTCCGTGCCGGTGATGTCCGTGGGCATCAGGTCGGGGGTGAACTGGATCCGGCTGAAGCCGAGGTCGAGTGCGTCGGCTACGGTCTGGACGAGGAGGGTCTTGGCGAGTCCGGGGACGCCGACGAGGAGCGCGTGGCCGTTGGCCAGAAGCGCAGTGAGCATCTCGTCGATGACCTGATGCTGGCCGACGATGCGCTTCTCCACCTGAGCCCGCATCGAGTTCGCGACATCGGCGGCTCGTTCGAGCAGTTCCAGGTCGCGGTCGACTTCGCTGATCGTGTCGGTGTTCGGGCTCATTCGGCTTGCGGCTGCAGGGCCGCGGCGAGGATCTGTTCGGCCTCGAATAAAGCCGGTCGCCTCCTTGCCCGTCAAGCAGACCATGTGGCCTCGCCGGGGGGCGCCGGAGGACCCGGATACGGGGCCCGACACGGCTTGCGCAGTTTTTCACAAGCGACTAAGCTTTGCCGGCTCGGGACGGGAGGTACCGTCGTGGCAGCGACAAACGACCAAAGTGGAGGGTCGAAGAAGGTCCGACCGGCTTCGGCTTCGGCCGAGGTTCTGGGGCGGGCTCTCAACGTCGGTGTCGCCGGTTTCGTCTTCGGATTTCTGGGCCACTGGATCGGTACGAAGGTCGGCGCGCCGGACGTGCTCGCGGTGATTGGAGCGCTCATTGGGGCGGCTGCCGGCTTCTACAGTCTCTATGCGCACGTGACGAGGCGCTTGGAACAGAACCGGGATTCGGACTCCCCATGACGGGAACAACGCGATACATGGCGGCTGCGGCCGCACTGGTGGCCCTCGCGGTCGCGCTCTGCTGGGCGCTGCTCGGGGCTCCCGCGGGTGTCACCACGCTCGCGGCGGGGGTCGCGGCCCTCGGGATCCAGGCCGGTCTTTTCGTGCTCCTTCAAGCTGCCCACGGCGATCACCTGCGCTTCATGAAGCTGTGGGTCGCGGGCATGCTCGTCCGGTTCGGATGCATCGGCGTCGCCGGCGCGGTCGCTTCGCTCTATCCTGTTCCCGAGCCCGCCGTGACGGTCCTCTCCACGGCCGGCTTCCTCTTCGCCCTGCACCTGCTCGAGACCGCCTTCCTTGGCGGACACGCCTCCAGCGGATACGCACGATGAGCTTCTTCGCCAGCATCTTCCAGGGTCCGGGTCAGGCGGCCGAGCACGCTCAGGAAGCCGCTCATGGGGCCGAGGCCGCGGCGCACGGGGCGGAATCGGCCGCGTCCGCGCACGGCCTCGGATCGATCGGTGAGATCCCCGACTACATCTCGCACCACCTCGAAGACGCGCGCGAGATGGAGTTCGCGGGGCTGCACTTCGATCTGAACGCGCTGGCGTTCGACCCGATCCACATCGGGGGGCTCACGCTCGACCTGTCTCCGACCCGCCAGCTCCTGTTCATCTTCCTCGCTGCGTTCCTATGTCTCGCGATCTTCATCCCCGTCGCCCGTGCGAGCCGCACGCGCGAGGAAGGGAAGGCACCGTCCGGAATCGCGAACGCGATGGAAGCGCTGATCCTGTATTTCCGGAATGACGTGGTGCGGGCGAACATCGGTGAGGATGGCGACGGCTATACCCCGTTCATTCTTACGATCTTCTTCTTCATCCTGTTCATGAACCTGCTCGGGCTCACCCCGTTCGGGATCACGGCCACCGCGAATCTTTCCGTGACCGCGGCACTCGCCGTGATCTCGTTCGTCGTGACGGAGATCGCCGGCTTCCGGGCTCTGGGCCCGGCCGGTTACGCGCGCACGGTCTTCTTCGTGCCCCACGGACTGCCGACGCCGCTCAAGCCGGTGATGCTGGTCATCATGGCCCCGGTGGAGTTCCTCGGTAAGCTGACCAAGCCCTTCGCGCTCGCCGTCCGTCTCTTCGCGAACATGATGGCGGGACACATCCTCATCCTCGCGATCGTCGGACTCATCCTCGTGACCCAGAGCTTCGTCGTGGGCGGGGTGTCCGTGCTGATCATGAGCGCGCTCATGATCCTCGAGCTGTTTGTCGCCTGCCTGCAGGCCTACATCTTCGCGATGCTGACCTCGGTCTTCATCGGACTCATCCGGCACGCACACTGATGCTTCGCCGGGCCGTTGGTATTCACTTCGTAACAACCCCTCAACATCCGGGAATCTGACATCATGTTCTTCTCGCTCATGGCGGTACAGGACGCTGCGGCGCAGGGTGGCATCGGACTGGTGGGTGCCGGTCTCGCGATCGGTCTCACCGTGATCGGCGCCGGCATCGGCATCGGCCAGATCGGCGCGCAGATGGCCGCCGGGATCGCCCGCCAGCCCGAGGCGACCGGCAGCATCCAGACCGCGTCGATCATTCTCGCGGCCCTCATCGAAGGCGCAGCGCTCTTCGGCCTCGGTCTCGCCTTCCTCAAGTTCTGATCCGGCGTCCGCGCGCTCGAAGCGTACAGGGCATCGGAACAACATGGAGCTTGGTATGAAGACGAGCCGTATGGCTGCGCTTACAGCCCTCCTCCTCGCGCTGCCGCAGGCGGCGTGGGCTCAGGGTGGTGCGGAGGGGACGACCCCTCTGTTCACCGTCAACCTCGGCACGACCGTCTGGACCGGGGTCGTGTTTCTGGCGCTGCTCGGCCTTCTGAGGCGGTTCGCGTGGGGTCCGATTCTCGCGGCCGTCGAGGCCCGGGAGAGTGGGATCCAGTCGAAGCTCGACGAGGCGTCGGCACGCAGCGAGGAAGCAGCGAAGCTGCTGGCCGAGCACAAGGCCCAGCTGGCCGACGCACGTCGTCAGGCCAACGAGCTGATCGCCGAAGGCAAGGCTGCTGGCGAGCACCTCCGTCACGAGATCGAGGAGAAGGCCCGCGTCGAGGCGCAGGGCATCGTGGAGCGCGCCCGTGTCGAAATCGAGCGGGAGCGCGACGCGGCGATCCAGGTGCTCCGCAAGGAGGCCGTCGATTTGGCGATGGCGGGTGCCTCGCGCCTGCTGTCCGACAAGCTCGACCAGGACAGGGATCGGCAGCTCGTCGAGAAGTACCTCGGCGAACTCGTGAGCGGGAGCGCCTGAGGTGAGGGACGAGACCGTCGCGCGGAATTACGCGGAGACGCTCTTCGCGCTCGCCGGTCGGAACGACGCGCTCGAGGCGTACGGGGAGGCGATCGACACCGTCGCGCGGCTCCTCGAGGAGAACGCCAGGGTGCGTCTCTTCCTCGAGACCCCGCGCATCTCCGACGACGTCAAGAAGGACGTGGTGCGGAAGGTGCTCGGGGACACGATGCCGCGGCACGTCGTGAACTTCGTTCTCGTCACGATCGACAAGCGTCGCCAGCGGCTGCTGCGCGCCATCGCACAGCAGTACCATGCGATCCTCGACGCCCACCTCGGGCGTGAACACGTGCAGGTCACGGTGGCGCGTCCCATCGACGAGGCCACGAGACGGGTGATCACCGAGAAGCTCTCGGCGGTCCTCGGAAAGGAAGCGATTCCCCACGTCCGGGTTCAGCCCGAGATCGTCGGTGGGATCGTCGTTAGAACCGGTGACACGATTTACGACGGATCGGTGCGTCGGCGTCTCGACATCATGCGCCGCCACCTTCTTCAGGCAAAGCTGCCCGCCGGTGTCGGCGGGACGAGCGCCTGATCCCGGACAAACTTTACAGGACCTGAATCAGAGATGGCCAACGACTCCCAGCTCCGCGCCAGTGAGATCAAGGACGTCCTGCTCAACGAGATCGAGCGGTACGAAGAACAGCTCCAGGCGGAGGAGATCGGCGAAGTCCTCGAGGTGAAGGACGGTATCGCGCGCATCTACGGCCTCACAAAGGCGATGGCCTCCGAGATGCTCGAGATCACCTCGTCCGAGACCGGCGAAGCCGTGACCGCGCTCGCGCTGAACCTCGAAGAGGACAATATCGGCGCGGTAATCATGGGTGAGTGGACCCGCCTGCACGAGGGCGACCAGGTCCGCCGGACCGGCCGCGTCCTCGACGTACCGGTCGGTGCGGGTTACCTCGGCCGCGTCGTCGACCCGCTCGGTGCCCCCCAGGACGGTCTCGGACCCATCGACGGTATCGAGGGCACGCGCCAGATCGACATCGTGGCCCCGGGCATCGTCAAGCGGCAGCCGGTCGGCCAGCCGATGCAGACGGGCATCAAGGCGATCGACTCGATGATCCCGATCGGCCGCGGTCAGCGCGAGCTGATCATCGGGGACCGCGGTACGGGCAAGACGGCCGTCGCGGTCGACGCGATCATCAACCAGAAGAACACGGACGTCATCTGCATCTACTGCGCGATCGGGCAGCGCGCCGGCAAGGTCCGCGGCGTCGTGGAGACGTTGCGCGAGCATGGCGCGATGGACTACACCATCGTCGTCGCCGCGAACGCCTCCGACCCGGCGCCGATGCAGTACATCGCTCCGTACGCCGCGACCGCGCTCGCCGAGCACTTCATGTGGCAGGGCAAGCACACGCTGGTGGTCTACGACGACCTCTCGAAGCAGGCGCAGGCGTATCGTCAGCTCTCGCTGGTGCTTCGCCGTCCCCCGGGACGCGAGGCCTACCCGGGCGACGTCTTCTACCTGCACTCCCGGCTGCTCGAGCGCGCCTCGAAGCTCTCCGACGAGCTCGGCGGCGGGTCGCTCACCGCGCTCCCGATCATCGAGACGCAGGGTGGTGACGTGTCGGCTTACATCCCGACCAACGTCATTTCGATCACCGACGGTCAGATCTTCCTCGAGCCGGATCTCTTCTTCTCGGGCGTCCGGCCGGCGGTGAACGTCGGCATTTCGGTTTCCCGCGTGGGTGGCTCGGCGCAGATCAAGGCGATGAAGAAGGTTGCCGGCCGTCTCCGTCTCGACCTGGCGCAGTACCGGGAGCTCGAGGCCTTCGCTCAGTTCGGATCCGACCTCGACGCGGCCACGCAGCGCCAGCTCGCGCGCGGCGCCCGCACCGTCGAGATCCTCAAGCAGCCCCAGTACCAGCCGATGCCGGTGGAAAACCAGGTGGCCGTCATCTACGCGGTGACCAACGGCTACCTCGACGAGATCGACATCGCGCACGTCCGTCGGTGGGAGCTCGGCTTCCACGAGACGATGGCGGCGAAGCACCAGCACATCCTCGACGGCATCCGCACCGGCGGGCAGCTCACGGACGAGCTGACCCAGCAGTTGATCGACGCGATCAAGTCGTTCAACGCGTCGTTCGCCGCCGAGATGGAGCCGGCCGGGGCTTCGGCCTGACCGTCCCGATCATCCGCTAGACAGGAAGAGACGACGTGGCAGGCTCACGCGACGTAAAGCGCCGGATCAAGTCGGTCGAGAATACCCGGCAGATCACGCGCACGATGGAGCTGGTGGCGACTTCGAAGCTGAAGCGGGCCACCGACCGCGTGCACGCGGCGCGTCCGTACGCGGACGCGCTGGCCGAGATCGTGAGCGGGCTGTATTCGCCCGGTCTCTCCGAGCAGTATCCGATTCTGCGGCGCCCGGCAGAGGTGAAGCGGGCGGCGGTCCTGCTGCTGACGGCCAACCGCGGGCTGTGCGGTGGATTCAACTCGAATCTGATCAAGCAGGCCCGCAACCTCATGGAGCATCTCCGGGGCCAGGGCGTCGAGACCGAGCTCCACATCGCGGGGAAAAAAGCGGTCGCCTACTTCCGTTTCCGCGGGGAAGAGATGATGACGAAGCGCGTGGACATCGGCGACCTGCCGTCCGTCGACGACGCGGAGTCGCTTGTCGCGCCGATCCGCGATCGTTTCGAGCGGGGTGAGATCGACGCGGTCTACCTCGTCAGCTCGAAGTTCGTGTCGGCGATGTCCACGCCGCCGCACACGCGCGACCTGCTGCCGATTCAGGGCGACGCGAAGGCGGCCGCGGCCGATTCCTTCATCGTCAGCCCGAACGGGGACATGATTCTGGAAAGGCTGCTCCCCGCCTACGTCCGCAACGCCGTGTACACGGCGCTCGTGGAGAACGCCGCGGCCGAGCAGGGTGCTCGGCGCTCGGCGATGAAGAGTGCCACCGACAACGCCGGGGACGTGCTCGAGCACCTCACCCGCACGTACAACCGGGCCCGTCAGGCCCAGATCACGCAGGAGATCGCCGAGATCGTCGGTGGCTCCGCTGCCCTCGAGTAGGGATACAGGGACATCATGGCTGAAAACATCGGGAAGGTCATCCAGGTCATCGGTCCGGTCCTCGACGTCGAGTTCGAGACCGCCCATCTGCCCGAGATCTACAACGCCCTCAAGCTCAAGACCACGAACGAGGCCGGTCAGGAGATCGAGCTCGTCGCCGAGGTGCAGCAGCACATCGGCCGCGGTCAGGTTCGCGCCGTCTCCATGTCGTCTACCGACGGCGTGACGCGGGGGATGGAGGTCATCGATACGGGCGCTTCCATTTCCGTGCCGGTCGGCGAGGCAGCGCTCGGCCGGATCCTCAACGTCCTCGGCGAGCCGGTGGACGAAATGGGTCCCGTCGGGGGCGCGGAGTCGGCGAGCGTCGAACGCTGGCCGATCCACCGCCTCGCGCCGAAGTTCGACCAGCTCCAGCCGAAGACGGAGATCTTCGAGACGGGCATCAAGGTGGTCGACCTGCTCGCTCCCTACGTGAAGGGCGGCAAGACCGGCCTCTTCGGGGGCGCCGGCGTGGGCAAGACGGTCATCATCATGGAGCTCATCAACAACATCGCGCAGGAGCACGGCGGAAAGTCGGTCTTCTGCGGCGTGGGTGAGCGCACGCGCGAGGGCAACGACCTCTGGCTCGAGATGAAGGAGTCCGGCGTTCTGAAGTCGACCTCGCTCGTGTACGGCCAGATGAACGAGCCTCCCGGCGCGCGTCTCCGCGTGGGCCTCTCAGGGCTGACCATGGCCGAGTACTTCCGTGACGTCGAGGGCCAGGACGTGCTCCTCTTCGTCGACAACATCTTCCGCTTCACGCAGGCGGGGTCCGAGGTATCGGCGCTTCTCGGCCGCATGCCCTCGGCGGTGGGCTACCAGCCGACGCTCGGCACCGAGATGGGTGAACTGCAGGAGCGCATCACGTCGACGGCCGCGGGTTCGATCACCTCGGTGCAGGCGATCTACGTTCCGGCGGACGACCTCACCGATCCGGCGCCCGCCACGGCGTTCACGCACCTCGACGCCACGACCGTGCTGTCCCGCTCGATCGCGGAGCAGGGGATTTACCCGGCCGTGGACCCGCTCGACTCGACCTCGCGGATCATGGATCCGCAGTTCGTCGGAGAGCGGCACTACAAGGTCGCGACCCAGGTGCAGGCGATCCTCCAGCGGTACAAGGATCTCCAGGACATCATCGCGATTCTCGGCATGGACGAGCTGACGGAGGAAGACAAGATCATCGTGGGCCGTGCCCGCCGGATCGCGCGCTTCCTCTCGCAGCCGTTCTTCGTCGCGGAGCAGTTCACGGGCATCCCGGGCAAATACGTTAAGCTCGAGGACACGATCGCTTCGTTCGAGCGCGTGGCGAACGGTGAGTTCGATCACCTTCCGGAGCAGGCGTTCTACATGCAGGGCGGCATCGACGAGGTCGTCGCGCAGGCCGAGAAGCTGGCGGCCGAGGGCTGACGATGGCCTCCCTCAACGTGCGGGTCGTGTCCCCCGAGCGCATCGTCTTCCAGGGCGAGGCCTCGGCCGTGGTTGCGCCGGCGTGGGACGGTCAGGTCGGAATCCTTCCGGGCCATGCGCCCCTTCTGGCCCTGGTGGGCGTCGGCGAACTCAGCGTGGACCGGCCCGGCGGCGGAAGCGCATCGTTCCAAGTGGCCGGTGGCGTGCTCAAGGTCGAGCGCGATACGGTGACGGTCCTGACCGAGTACGCCGGGGACGAGCCTCCGGCGGAGATCCCCGCCTCGGCGATCGTCGACCCGGAGGACGTGGAGGGCTGAGCCAGTGAGGCTCGACCTGCACATTCATACGACGGCCTCGGACGGCTCCTGGTCGCCCGAGGCCGTCGTGCGTGGTGCCGCCGATGGCGGGCTCGACGTGATCGCGATCACGGATCACGACACCTGCGCGGCGGTAGCGGCCGCCCAGCTGGCGGCCGGCTCCGAGAATCTCCAGGTGATCCCGGCCATCGAGATCTCCTCCACGCACGATCGCCACGACGTCCACGTCCTCGGGTACTTCGTCGACCCGGGAGCCTCCGCGATCGTGGCGCATGCCGAACGGGCGGCACTCCGCCGTGAGGAACGCATGCGCGAGATGCTCGAACTCCTTCGCAGGCAGGGGATCGAAGTCCCCTTCTCGGCGGTGGAAGACGCCGCCGGTCCCGATCGCGTCGTGATCGGCCGCCCGCACCTCGCCCGGGCACTCGTCGCGGACGGACACGCGACGTCCGTCTGGGACGCGTTCGACCGTCTCATCGGGGATGACGCCGAGGCCTTCGTTCCGACGCACGTACTGGACCCCGTCGGTGCGGTCGAGCTGGTTCTGGCCGGCGGTGGCGTCCCGGTCTGGGCGCACCCTCCGGCCGAACTCGTCGACGCTTTCCTGCCGGCGCTCAAGGCCGCGGGGCTGAGGGGGCTGGAAGTCTACCGCCCGCGCAGCCGGCGCACCGAGGTGCTCCGCCTGGAGTCCATCTGCCGCACGGCGGGACTTTTCATGACCGGCGGCTCGGACTGGCACAACCCCGACGCCGGCGCGGCGCTCGGAGACTTCCACGTGAGCGCGCGCGAGATCGAGGCCTTCCTCGAAGCGGTGGGGATCTGACGCCCGAGTGCCTTAGGTGCGGCCGCCTACGAACTTCGCTTCG
>Ga0222714_10005639_pt1 | contig 11844 bp, 8 predicted proteins | sample C33_3DmetaG_FD_165048 | JGI IMG/M metagenome (GOLD analysis project Ga0222714, IMG submission 165048) | Estuarine water microbial communities from San Francisco Bay, California, United States - C33_3D | ecosystem: Environmental > Aquatic > Marine > Unclassified | place: USA: California... | reverse complement strand
CCGGCTCGAGCGGGAATGATGACCAGAGTTTCGGGTGACAGCATATCAATACAAATGCAAGTTGGGAATGTCGCTTTGCGCCTTTTCGTAATCAGAGAGTGATCCAATGTCGCTCCAGTATCCCAAAATGGGGTGCGTGCCTACCTGGGACCCATCGGCAATCAGTTGATCCATGTAATCGGTGGCATTGAACAATTCCCCTTTGGGAATTCGGCCCAAATCGGCTTGCTGAAGCAGATAAAAACCGGCATTGGCGAAATAGGTGTAAGTGGGTTTTTCAACAAAGGCCTTCACTCGATCTTGTTCCTGTTCCAATATGGCATAGGGAACCTTTACCTTGTACGGAATGCTCGCCACCGTAAGGTCATTGCCTTGGTCTTGGTGACGCAAATAAAAGGCCTCCAAATCCAAGTCGCTGAGCAAGTCGGCATTGAACAACAAGATCTGTTTGTGCTCGAGTTGTTCAGGTAAAAAAGCCAAAGCGCCCATGGTGCCCAGAGGTTGGTTTTCTTCAATGTAATGAATGTGGCAATCCCAGGCAGAGCCATCTTGGAAATGGGCCATGATCTGCTCTTTTTTATAGCCGACACAGAGAAAGATTTCCCGGATGCCGTATCTCACCAAACGCTTGATGTTGATTTCCAAAATGGGTACCCCGCCGACAGGCAATAGAGGTTTGGGTGTTTCCAAGGTCAAGGGGCGCAGGCGCTGGCCCAATCCGCCGGCCATGATGACGGCCGTCAGAGGCAAATAGGAGCGAAGGTCGTTGAGGTCAATGATGCGCTCCAGGCGATCTGCCTCGTTCAATAAGGGGAAGATGCAAATGTCTTTTTCGCGATAAGCTTGAAGTTGGCGAACGTCGATTTGTCCTTTTCGCAAGGAGCGAAAGTCTTTGAACATGAATGCCTCGCAGGGATCTTGGGCCGACAAGCCCTTGAGAAGGCCGCGGCGTATGTCCCCGTCTGACAAGGTTCCAATGACTCGGTCATCCGAATCGGTGACGAACAAGGTTCGAAGATGCCCAGCCATGCCCATCAAGGTCAAGGCTGCGCTCAGCGGTTGGCTGGCTTCCACTTGGTGCTGCTCGAGAAGGGTCATTGCTGCAAGGTAGGAAAAATGTGGGTTTTCAATTGCTCTAAGATGCAAGCGGTACTGTGGCCTTGGCCATAGATCGCGCTGCTGTTGGGATTGAATGTTTGCCGACTGTGGCTGCGCATAAGATTCACAATGTCGGCTTTGACAAAGTCGCAACCTGCGATGTTGGGCGTGAGGATTCGGCCCTCTTGTCGGCGGCCTAGGTTGATCACAGGCTTGGGAAAATAGGAAGCTTCCACAAAGCCACTGCTGGTATTGCCCAGCATGGCGCTGCAGTGTTTCATGGCCGAAGCATAGCCCAGTGTTCCCAAGTTTTCTACGCAGACCATACCTGGGCGGCGCTGTTGCAAGTCCAATACCCGGCTGCGAATTTGATTGCCATGGGTATCGGAATTGGGCATGGTTAGCAAGACTTGGAATTCTGTCAATTCCTCGAGAGCGGCACAGAGTTCATCGGCGAATTCTGCCGTTTGGGTATAGCGCTCAGTTTCGGGATGCATGGTCACCAAGAGGGTAGGGTGGCTCATGTCTAAGCCGCAGCGTTCTTGCATGCCTTCGGCGCTGATGAAGTTCATTCGCGATAAGGTGTCAAGATTGATGTATCCGCAGTTGAAGATGCGATCAGGACGCAGAGTCAATTCTTTGACACGCTCGGCATAAGATTCAGCTCCCGTAAAGTGCCATTGGCTCAAATGGGTGATGCTGTGGCGAAAGGCTTCGTCCATGGCGCCCAAGGTGGTTTCACCCCCGTACAAATGGGCGAAGGGTATGTTGAACGGTTTGGCAGCCAAAACGGCCGCCAGCATTTCGTATCGATCGCCCAAGCAAAAAACCAAGTCGAATCTCTCAGAAGCCCAGAGTTTGGAGAACTCTAGAAGGGTTCTGCCCATGGCTTGAGATATGGCCTCGGGCTCGTCGGCATCGGCGTAGCAATGGTCGATGGCGTGAGCCACAGTGAAGCCATTGGCCTTTATGGCGTCTATTGTATAACCGTGCTCCTTCGACAAATGAGTGCCAAAGGCGATGATATGGACTTCGAATTGGGGGTCTTCATTCAGGGCCTGAATGAGGGGTTCGTAGATACTGAAATCAGCTCGGGAACTACTCAGTATGCCGATTTTTTTAGGGGCGCTATGAGGAATGGCCTGACTCATGCCAAATGATAGGGGCTGCTGGGTAGGCTCACCAATCGCTCATAAATGAATTGACTTTGGTTCAATTGTTCGGCCCTTGGGCTCCGCTTGAACATGGGTAATGTGTGTAGCAATTCCCATGCTGGTCGACACATGAAGTTCAAAGCGTTCGCTTCTTCTAAAAATAGATCGCGCTGTTCAAGGCTATCAGTCAGCATTCCGCACAACCAATAATTGCAGGTTTGCCCTTGGGGCTCTTGCAAGAAGGAAAGGTTTAACTGCTGGCTTTGCTTGAAGGTTTCTATCAAGGAATGGTATTGCTGGGCTAGGTCTCTTTTGACCTTGAGGAAGGCTGGCAATTGTTCCAATTGGGCACACAGCAAGGCTGCATTGATGTTGGGCATTCGGTAGTTGTATCCCGTTTGATCATGGAAGAATTTCCAAGCATGGGGCTGCTTCGCCTGTGTGGTCAAATGTTTGGCTTTCTTGGCCAATTCTGCGTCTTGCGTAAGAATGATTCCTCCACCGCCCGCCGTGATGGTTTTGTTTCCATTGAAACTCAAGGTTCCGAACATGCCGAAGGTGCCACTGTGTTTGCCATCGATGAAAGAACCCAGTGATTCAGCGGCATCCTCGATCAGGGCCAAGCCGTATTCTTGGGCTAGGTCTTGCAAGGATTTGACATCGGCGCAAAAACCAAAACTGTGCATGGGGACGATGGCTTTTACCCGTCTTCCGCTCGCGTTATGGACACATTCTTTTCGCGGATTGAGGCTACATTCTTCCCTTAAAAATTGAGCCACCGCTTCGGCTGATAACGAGAGATTCTTGGGGTCTATATCCAAAAACAAAGGCTCAGCTCCGGTGTAGGCAATGGCATTGGCCGTGGCTACAAACGAAAGGGATTGGGTCAGTACCAAGTCGCCTTTTTGAACCCCGGCAAGCAACAAGGAAATGTGAAGGGCCGCGGTACCATTTACGCAGGCGATGGCGTGTGCTGAGCACGTGAACGAGGCCATTTCCTGTTCGATTCGGCCTACAAAGGGACCTACACTGCTGACAAACGTGCTGTCTATGCACTCGTTCAAATAGGCCTTCTCATTGCCGTGAAAGGCAGGGGCATGCAGAGGAATGAACGTCGATGGGTCATCGCTGAACAAGGCTCGCATGGGCATGATGAGGTCGTTGAAAAGCACAGGCATGGGCTTGAGGGCAAAGCAAAAATAACGGCAGATGTGGCATAAATGGTGGATTTGGTTTCCTTTTCGCCCGGCTGGCATACATTTGCAGCTTCACGTATGTTCAATTTGATTCTATTTGGCCCTCCAGGGGCAGGTAAGGGTACCCAAAGTGAGCGCTTGTTGGAAAAATACCAATTGGCCCATATTTCAACGGGTGACTTGTTGAGAGCAGAACGCGCGGCCGGAACCCAGTTAGGAGTGCAGGCCAATGAATACATTGCCAAGGGCGAATTGGTTCCAGATGCAGTGGTTATTGGCATGGTTCGCAATTACATTTTGGCGCATACCGATGCCAGCGGGTTCATTTTTGATGGATTTCCTCGCACAGTGGCCCAAGCAGAAGCCCTTGATACCATGCTTGAAGAATTCGGAGCGGGTATTGATGTGGTTTTGGGCTTGGAAGTAGAAGAAGATGAATTGGTCAAGCGTTTGTTGCTGAGAGGTCAAAGCTCAGGGCGTGCCGATGATCAAAGCGAAGAAACCATTCGCAATCGCTTCCAAGAATACATGAACAAAACCCTTCCCTTGCAGTCGTTCTACACCGAGCAAGACAAGTACAGCGGAGTGCCAGGAATGGGGGAGATCGAGACCATTTTTGGCGATCTCTGCAGCCAAATCGACCAAGTTCGCTCATGAGCTGGCAGCCCTTCGAAGACTTAAACCTTCAAGGATTTAAGCCTTCTTGGGTCTTTTTGGATTTGGACAATACCTTATGGGATTTTGACGGCAATGCCGAAGAGGCTTTGCATGTCTTGTTTCAGCGCCATGCGATTCAAGAACACACAGGCGCTACGGCTGAAGATTTTGTAAGAGTTTACAACCGCATCAATCACGATTATTGGGCTCGCTACGAGCGAGGAGAGGTGAGCAAAGAGGTGTTGCGCAGTGCTCGATTCACCGATTCTTTTCGTGAGCTGAAATACCCGGAATCATTGATTCCCGATGGAATTTGGAAGGAGTATTTGGACATCTGTCCAGTTCTGACCCGTTTGATGCCAGGTGCACGGGATTTCGTTGAAGCCATCGCCCCCCATTACAAATTGGCCATTCTGACCAATGGGTTCGAACAAACCCAACAAACCAAGTTGGCATGCTGCGGGTTGGGGGAGTACTTTGAATTTATGCTGTCAAGCGAAGGTCTGGGTCATGCCAAACCGAGCCCACTGTTTTTTGAGGCTGCTTTGAGCAAGGCTCAGACAGATGCCCATGATTGTTTGTACGTAGGTGATACGTTTCGAACCGATGTGGTCGGTGGAGTAGAGTCAGGGATACGAACGGCTTGGTACCTGAGAGAGCGAGAAGTGGTCCAGGCAGAAATGGAGGATTCAGCCGAATGGAAGAGCTGGCAACCGGATGATTCTTCCTTGTATCTGGGGAGTTTTCAACATTTGCCACAGCTTCAGCAGGCCTTGCTGACAGGGATTTGACCTCAACGGACTCAGCCTTCAATTATATTTGTAGCATGAACATTCGCAAAATAGCTATTGCCTTTGTGGCTAACTTGGCCTTGTCAACAGCCGCTTTCGCTCAAGATTTTGAATTAGAAGGGGGTGCCAATACCCATGATTTTTTTCCTGAATCTAGCGGGTACATGGATTGCGCCATTCACATTACCAATTCCTTGTCCAGCGATTTGATCTTGGAATACAAGAAGGTTTCAGTCGATTTTCCCTCTGCCTGGGATGTGTCTTTTTGCGACAACCGCAATTGTTATGGTATGTTCATTGAACAGGATACCATGTTTCCCATTGCCTCTAAGCAGGATGCGTATTTGAAAATCACGGTATTCCCCAACGGAGTAGCCGATACAGCCATAGTGAAGTATGCGGTTTGGAATCGCTACAACGAAAGTGCTATTGATACCTTGACTTACAACATCTATGTGCGTTGGTCTGCGGGTCGAGTCTCTTTGATGAGTGGCGATGTAGCCAGGGTTTACCCCGTGCCCGTCAGTGAAGTGCTGAATGTGGATTTGAGAGGAATTCGGAATGCCTCTGTCTACGATGCCATGGGCCGTAAAGTCATTCAATTGCCTGCTCAAGAGCAAGCTCAAATTCAAGTGGGATATTGGTCAGCGGGTACCTACACCTTGCGTTATGAAGAGGGAAACAGTACCCTCAGCCAAACCTTTGTAATCGGCCAGTAAGGCTTCAGCATGGCGGGGATTTCCGGATTATGGGTTCTCGCTATTGTGGCGTTAGCCGCAGCTGCGGCCCTATTCCACTATTGGAAACGGCGCCAACAAAAGATGTGGTGGCTCCCCATGGGGGCACGCTTCTTGGCCTATTCCCTGCTGGGCATGCTGCTTTTGAATCCCATCAGCGAAGGATTGAAAACGGAAAAGCGCAAACCCACGGTTTGGGTAGTGCTTGATCGAAGCAGCAGTTTGCGCAATGATTCAGCGGCCATGAACGAATGGGTGCACCGTTTTCAAACGGAATGGGGGGAGAAGGTCGAATTGTCCCTGGGTCGCTTGAGCGGAGCTTTGCAATTTGATTCTTCGGCCTATTTGGACCCCAGTCGATCTCGGCTGGATGCCCTATCAGAGTCTTTGACCTTTCAGCCGAATCCCATTGATGCGGTGGTCTTATTGAGCGATGGCCAATGGAACGCAGGTGTGCATCCGCTGTATGCTTCTTGGCCCAATGAAACCAAATTGTATACGGTTCCTTTCGGAAATTCACCGACTCAGGCTCAATTGATCATGGAGCGTTGGAACATAAACGCCGAAGTCAAAGTAAATGTGCCGTTTAGATCGGAATGGGCCTATCGCTTGTTAGGTGATTTCCCTTCGAATTCAGCTTTGGTCGTCTCGCACAAGGGGAAGTCGCTAGGTAGAATGCCCTTGGGTCCCCGAATGGCGGCTCGATGTGAGATGGATTTGAAACTTTCAGAATTAGGCAATCAAGTGTTGGACGCCCAAGTGGTGGATGCAGCGGGCAAGGTTTGGTACAAGGAGCAAAAAACCATTCGAGTGGTCGAGTCAGGGAAGAAAGTACTGCTGATTTACGGCGAATTGCATCCCGACGTAGGAGCGCTAAGCAGGAGTTTGAAAGCCAGTAATGGGCATACGGTGATCACCCAATCGATGAAAGAGCCCATTCCCGATGGTCTGGACTTGATCGTTCAATTTGGGCTCAATTCAACCGAGCTGAATCGATTGCCCAGCGATGTGCCTGTTTGGCATTTCCCGGCGCCAGAAGAGGCTAGTGCGTTGTTTGCTCATCGATCCAAACTTCAACTTCCTCAGTCGGGCGTGTGGCAAGGTTCTGCTTATTGGACCCCAGAGTCAGAGTCGTTCATCGAGGGCTTGGAAGAGTACCCTCCCTTGTACATGCCCGTGCTCAAAATCGGGCCACTTTCTGAATCTTCTATTACCCTGAAGCAATACGCTCTTGGTGCCAGTACCTCCTTCCCTTTGGCTGTTTTTCAGCCCTATTTGGGTATGGACGAGGCCTGGTTTTTTGGCAAAGGTCTATGGCGCTGGAGAGCAACTTGTTATCGCCGAAATCAATCGTTTGATGCGTTTGATCGATGGGTGTTGTCAGTGGCAGCTCGGTTGATGGCCCAGGCGGGAGCTCGAAACGCCTTGCAACTGAGAAGCATTCCAGAACAGCCTCGAGAGTCAGAAGCCTTTGCCGTGCGTCTTTGGAAAACGGGCCCGGATGGTCAACTGAGCGGTGAGGGGAATTTTGCTCTGAAGCTGGAAAAAGGGTCGGGCACAGGAACCTGGAATTTGGTGCAAGAAGCCAATTTGAGCCGCAATGCCGAGGTATGGCAGTCTGCATTTCAAGGCTTGGATACCGGTGATTATCGCTTGGTGGCTTCCTGGAGCAAGGGTAGCGCTAAGCTGGAGCAATCGCTGGCTTGGAAAGTGACTCTGCCGCCCGTAGAGCCTCAGTTGGGCTCAGATACGGCCTTGTTGAAACAGTGGGCCAGCGAACACCAGGGGGCCATGCTGCCCCATCCCTACAAAGGCGGAATCGAATTGCCGGAATCCCGCATCGACGAAAGTTGGACCCAGTGGCCTTGGAGAGAGCAAGGGCTGTTGTTGCTGATTGTGAGCTTTCTGCTCGGGACTGAATGGTTCTTGCGCAAATGGCTAGGCCACATTTGATCAATATCCCGACCTTTGCAGCATGGCTCGGGTTGTAGTCGGTTTGTCTGGAGGAGTCGACAGTTCTGTCGCGGCTGCCTTGCTTTTGGAAGAAGGGCATGAAGTCATTGGCTTGTTCATGCGAAACTGGAATGATGCCGCCGTTACTCTGGAAGATGAATGCCCGTGGATAGACGATTCTCGAGATGCCATGTTGGTCGCCGAAAAATTGGGAATTCCCTTTCAGGTTTTGGACCTGAGTGCGGCCTATAAGGAGCGAATTGTCGATTACATGTTTCGGGAGTACGAGCAGGGGAGAACCCCCAATCCCGATGTCTTGTGCAACCGAGAAATAAAATTTGACCTTTTCTTGAATCACGCCCTGTTGATTGGAGCCGATTTTGTGGCTACAGGCCACTATGCCCAACGGGTAGAACAGAACGGGGAATATCGATTGTTGGCGGGCAAAGACGCCAATAAGGATCAAAGCTATTTCTTGTGTCAGCTGAGTCAAGCTCAGTTGGCCAAAGCCCTGTTTCCCTTGGGTTCACTTGAAAAGTCGGCCGTTCGTGCGAAAGCAGCAGAATTGGGCTTGGTGACGGCTCAGAAAAAAGACTCTCAAGGCCTTTGCTTCATTGGTCATGTTTCCCTGCCTGAATTCTTGCAGCAACAACTCAAGCCCAAACAGGGAAATGTGGTTGAAATAGAGGCCGACGCAACGCTTTTGTCTCGATGGTTGCACAACCGAAGTCTTGAGAATGAATCTAGCTGGGGGTTGCCTTTGTCGCCTGAAGATGGTCGGATTATCGGTCAACACAATGGTGCTCATTACTACACCATTGGTCAACGCAAAGGATTGAACATTGGAGGCAAGGTCAAGCCGCTGTTTGTGCTGCAAACGGACGTGGTGAACAACCTGGTTTATGTGGGTCAGGGTGAGGACCATCCTGCCTTGTATAGCCCCTTCTTGAGGGTTCTTCATCAAGATGCCCATTGGGTGCGAGAATCGGCAAAATTGACGGTCCTATCCAAACAGGAAGTGAAGTGCCGCATACGATACAGGCAAGCCTTGTTGCCCTGCCGTTTGCAGGAAGATGAGCTCGGGTATGTATTGGTGTTTGAAGAGCCGCAAAAAGCCGTAACTCCTGGCCAATTTTTGGCCGTTTACATAGAAGATGAATTGGTTTTTAGTGGAGTGATAAACGACTTTCCGAGTAGCCTAGATTCAGCTATCTAACTTTTTAATAAATAGTCGATTCGGATTAGTGTCATATTTTCATGACTAGGCAATGAAATGCTCATTTCTGCGTCTATGCATACATAGTATGCACACTTTGAATAGATTGGCCCTACTGGCCGTGTTGGTATTCGCGTTTTTGGTTCCTGGCCGTTCCCAAATTTCATCTACGGGAAAAACATTCTTCATGAGCTTCATGGAGATGGAAACGCGTTCAGGCGGTTATCCCGATTCGCTATTGATTTACGTGACCAGTGAATTCAATACCAAGATCAAATTGGATAACCCAAGAGTGGCGGGTTCCCTGCAAACCATCAACATCACTAAGAATACGGTAAACCGGGTTGCCGTTGATCCGCAGTTTTACTACCCCATTGGGTCGGAATTCAATGCCAGTGATCTGAATTCCAAACGCGGAATGCGCATCGTAGCTGACGACCCTGTGAATGTGTATTGCATGAACTTGGAACAAAATCGTTCGGCAGCCACATTTATTATGCCCTATGAGTCCATTCCAACAGCGCCTGAATTCTATGTACCCTCTTATGTACCCAATGTGCGCACGGGATTCGGAGGCAACCAAAAGTACATGCAGAGTGAATTTGTCATCATCGGCATGGACAACAACGTCAAAGTTGAGATTACTCCTTCTTATGTAACAGCCGGTGGTAAAACAGCCGGTTCGGCCTATACCGTAACGCTGGCAAAGGGCCAGGTTTACCAAGTTCAGAGCGATGATGGAGATGGGAATTTAGGGTCCCCTCCACAACACAATCAAGTGGGAGGCGGAGCCATAGACGGGGATTTAACAGGAACCCGAATTCGCGTTGTGCAAGGTTGCGGTAAAATCAATGTTTTCTCAGGCAATCGTTCTGGCTTTGTTGATCGTGCCGGCGGCACTTGCGGGGCTTTGGGTCGCGATCATATGTATACCCAAGTCATTCCTACCAACGCATTGGGTAAGGACTATGTGATGATGCCCTTCAAGGGTCAAACCGGGGGTTATGTCTACAAAATCATCGCGGCTCATGATTCAACCGATGTGTACATCAACGGCTCGTTCGCGATGCAACTAAAGAAAGCCGGTGACTGGTTGTACCGAAATGTGACCGGATTGACTGCCACCTGCGTCAAAACTTCGAAGGGAGCCTATTGTGTGCAATACATGAAGAATGGCCAGTGCAGTGGCTACGGTGGGAACCGTGGAGACGCCTCCATTTTGGTGATGCCTGATGCCACTCAACAGCTGCTTAAAACAGTAGTGGGTACAGCGACGACCAACAACATGAACCTGCACTGGGTAAATATTTTGGTGCGAAAAACAGCGACGAAAGCCGTCAAAGTGAACGGTTCATTCATCTCTTCGAACAACTTCACCACCGTTTGCAACGATTACGCCTTTGCCATGGTGCAGGTGGGGAATCCTAGCTACAATACCATTGAGTGCGATAGCGGTATGGTATGCGTGGCTTATGGCATTGGTCAATTCGAAAGCTATGCGTACTCAGCGGGTGCTTTGTTTGAGAACGTGGAATATGATTTTGATATCATTCGCAACACCAAGTGTCCGGGTGAAACTGTAACCATCAAGACCAAGAAAAGCTACAACAGTGTCAAAGCCTACATCTGGAATTTTGGAGATGGAAATACGGGTACAGGCCAGGAGGTGAAGCACAAATTTGAGAAAGTGGGAAGTTATTACGTGGTCTTGAAGATGGTCGTTCCTGGCAATTGCAGCGTAGACGATACCATCTACCGAAGCAAAATCGTCAACGTGTTGCCCGGTCCTATTTTCAATTTTCCCGATACCACGGTGCAGTGTACCAATTCCATCAATTTGAAATTCTCTGGGCCTGCTAGTTCCAAATTCTTGTACAAATGGCAAGATTCCTCTACCGCACAAACCTATACGGCTAAAGCTGCGGGAAAGGTTTGGTTGAAGATTTTGGACACGAGCACCAATTGCATCAACATCGATTCAACCCTGGTTTTGCGCGCCGACCCCATCATTGCCAAAGTCTCTTACGATACCCTGAATCAGTGCGGTAAACAGAATTACTTCTCCATGTCAGATTCTACCAAATTCAACAACGATGCTTTTGGTTGGGCGACTTGGGACTTGTTCGACTGGAACCGGAACCTGTTCGTGAAGAGTTCTGAAAAGCGGTTCATGTACAGTTTTGATACCGCTGGCTCTTTTGATTTGCGCTACATCGTATCCAGTAAATTGGGCTGTAGAGATACCTTAGATACGGCCTTGTTGGTGGAGAGAATGCCCATAGCTAAAATCAACATACCCCAAGATTATTATTGCCAATACGCCAAGGCTGATTTCTTGGATTCGTCCATCTATGATCAGGGTGTATTGCGCGCCGTTTGGGAATTCTCAGATGGATCTCGCGACACGGCTGCCCCCTATTTGTACAACTACCATTTCCAGACCTACGATACTTTCAGCATTCGTCTGATTGCTGAGTCCATCTACCATTGTCGGGATACGGCCGATTCAACCATTATCGTACACCCTGCTCCAGTAGCTGACTTTACCATCAATATTGACAATCCTTGTTTCAAACAGAACTCCTTTGATTTTGATGATGCCAGCAGTATACCCTATGGTACCTATGATCATGCTTGGTTCTTGGAAGGTGCGCCAAACGCTTCTAGTTCCTTGTCGAATTACAAATTCAAAGACACTGGGTACGAAAAAGTCCTATTGATCGCCGTTTCTGATCAGGGCTGTGCCGATACCATAGAGAAATCGGTATTCATAGCCAAGGAACCCAAAGCGAAATGGACCATAACCGATTCCAATGTCTGCTTTGCGAGCCATTTCTTTGATTTGGAAGACAAATCCGAATCGGCTGAATCTCCCAATGCCATGAATGCGAAGAACAACTGGTATTTCGGAGATGGAACGACGGCTAGTGGAAGTCCCGTGAAGAAGAAGACCTTCTCAGCTTCGGGTATGTACTTCATCAAGCTGGTGGCCCAAACCAATTACGGTTGCAAAGATTCAGCCGAGCGTATGGTGAATGTTCG
>Ga0222714_10005636_pt1 | contig 11845 bp, 11 predicted proteins | sample C33_3DmetaG_FD_165048 | JGI IMG/M metagenome (GOLD analysis project Ga0222714, IMG submission 165048) | Estuarine water microbial communities from San Francisco Bay, California, United States - C33_3D | ecosystem: Environmental > Aquatic > Marine > Unclassified | place: USA: California... | reverse complement strand
GAAGCCGAGGTGCGCGAGATCTTCCGAGTTCCCAAGATCGGTGCCATCGCGGGTTGCTACGTGCGCTCGGGTCAGATCACACGTGGATCGAAGGTTCGCTTCCTCCGCGATGGTGTGATCATCTGGAAGGGAAGTATCCAGTCGCTGCGTCGATTCAAGGACGATGTGCGAGAAGTGCGCGACGGTTTCGAATGCGGTATCGGTCTCTCGGACTTCCAGGATCTGAAGCAGGGCGACCTGATCGAAACCTACGAAGACAAGCTCATCGTCCGCACCTGAACCTCGACACGATTGGGAGCCTCCCGTGAGTGACCTCGAATTCTTCTTCGATCCAGTGTGTCCGTGGGCGTGGCTCACGTCGCGCTGGGTGGTCGAGGTGCAAGAACAGCGATCGTACGACGTACGGTGGCGCCCGATCTCTCTCAAATACCTGAATCGTGACAACAAGGCCGACTGGTACGACGATCGCTACAAGCGTTGGCACGCCATGGGCCACGAAGCTCTGCGAGTCGCTTTGCGCCTCGACGACGAATTCGGTGGAGATGCCGGAAACGACGCCGTCGGCCGTTTCTACACGGCACTCGGCACCGAAGGTCATGTGAAGAGCCGACGTGACGACTTCGCCTCCAGCACCGAGTCGTTCGTTGGTGAATGCCTCGAACTCGCCGGCTTCGATCGCCGGTTCGTGGAATCGGCCTTCGACACGTCGTTCGACGCGCAGATCGAAGAGAGCACCGAGGTCGCATTGTCCCGTACCGGACGTGATGTCGGGACGCCGATCATCACCTTCCGTCCAGGAGCGTCCGACGAGGGGTCGTTCTTCGGCCCGGTGATCGCCCGCATTCCCCGCGGGGTCGAGGCGCTTCGTCTCTGGGATGCCGTCGAAGTGGTGGCCACCACGCCCGGTGTGTCCGAGTTGAAGCGCTCGCTTCGAGACAAGCCGAATTTCTCGTAGAGAATTCTCGTAGCCTGACAGGGTGGGTCGCTCTCAGAACTCGTCACGTCGAGCTCCGTCTCGTGGTTCCTCTCGCGGATACCCGCGGGCGGTGCGTCTCGGCGAATCCCTGCGTGAGGTGATCGCTGACGAGCTCATCCGTATCGACGACGAGCGCCTTTCCTTCGTCACGATCACTCGTGTGGAGGTCGACTCCGAAATGAATCGAGGTGTGGTCTATTTCGATTCGTTGAGTGGCGAAGACGGCGACGCAGCGATCGTCGAGGCCCTCGACGAACACCGTATTCGCCTGCAGGGAGCAGTGGGTCGTCAGATCCGGGCCAAAAAGACGCCGATCCTGTCGTTCCGCGTCGACGACGTGATTCGATCGGCCGAGCGGATCGACAAGATCCTGCGCGAGAACCCGAGCCCAGCCCGCCACGAAGAAACTCCCGACGAGAACTGAGGTCTCTGTGGCTCGGCGCAAGCCCGCCCAGGTTCACGGCTTGGTGGTGGTCGACAAACCCGCCGGCTGCACGAGCCACGACGTTGTCGATGGCTTGCGACGTCGACTTGGTGAACGCAAGATCGGGCACGCCGGAACCCTCGACCCCGATGCCACCGGAGTTCTGGTCCTCGGTGTCGGTGACGCCACTCGTCTCATGCGATTCATGGATCTGGTGGTGATCGACGGTGTGGCGGTGAGCCGCAAGTCGTATACCGGCGACGTGGTGCTCGGTACCGAGACGAGTTCGCTCGATGCCGCTGGCGACGTCACGGCCACGCACGACATGAGCGACGTGATCGAGAGATTGTCCCGTCCCGATGGCCGGGATTTCGTGCAGCAGATCGTGAACGCCAACCTTGTCGGCGACATCACGCAAATTCCGCCGATGGTGTCGGCCATTCGTGTCGATGGAAAACGGCTCCATGAACTGGCCCGTGATGGAGTGGAGATCGAGCGTGAGCCTCGCAACGTGACCGTCTATCGCTGCACGGTGGTTGGAGTTGCCGACGGTGTGATCTCACTCGATGTCGAGTGTTCGTCGGGAACGTTCATCCGCTCGATAGCGGCCGATCTGGGCCGGCTCCTCGGGGGAGGAGCACATCTCACCAATTTGCGGCGGACCTCGGTAGGAGCCTTCACTCTCGACGATGCCGGCTCGATCGACGACGCGCTCCTGCATCCGGTGGCCCAAGCAGTGCGAGGCCTCACCCGATGCGTGTTCGACGGGGACGATGCAGATGAGCTGAGGGCTGGTCTGACGACTGGTCGAATTCTCGACGCCAATCGTCTTGCCGTGTTCGGTCCAGCTCCATGGGCGGTGTTCGTGGATGATGGGCGAGAGGTGTTGCTTGGCGCGGTCTTCGAGCGGTTCGAGAACGCCAAAGTCGGTCAAGGTATGGCGCGACCGTCGGTGAATCTTCTCGGCTGACGCTCCGAGCCGGTGATCCGTCCCTGACGGTCAGTAGCGTTTCTTGTCGTGCAGGTCATCGAGGACTTCAGCGGACCAGCATGGTCGGACGGATCTCGAAGTGTCTGCACCATTGGGGCCTACGACGGTCTGCACCTCGGACATCGCACCGTGATCGACCATGTGCGCACGATCGCGGGTAACACGTCGGCTCGGAGTGTGATCGTGACCTTCGACCGCCATCCGGCGAGTCTCGTCCGACCCGAGTCGGCTCCGCGTCTTCTCACCGATCAGCAACAGAAGATGGAACTCCTGGCCGATTCCGGCGTGGATTCGGTAGCCGTGGTTCGTTTCGACGAAGCCCAGGCCGCCGAATCGCCGGAGGACTTTGTCGTCCGGGTGCTGGTTCGGGCGCTCCGAGTTCGAGCGGTGGTCGTGGGTGAGGACTTCCATTTCGGTCGGGGCCGCGCCGGCAACGTCGACCTTCTCCGACGTCTCGGAGAGGAGCACGATTTCGGCGTGGTTCCCTACACCCTGATCACCGGTGAAGATTCTCGGGTCGTGAGTTCGACAGCTATTCGTACCGCATTGGCCGCCGGCGATGTGGCGACAGCCGGCGACATGCTCGGTCGACCGTACGAGTTGAGAGGCGTCGTCGCCGATGGCGACAAGCGTGGTCGAACGATCGGTTTCCCCACTGCGAATGTGGAGGTGCCATCGGCGATGTGTGTTCCCGCTGACGGCGTGTACGCAGCGTGGTACGTCCGCGACTCCGGACCGCGCGCCGGAGCGGTGTATCCGGCTGCCGTCAACGTCGGTCGGCGTCCCACTTTCTACGACGATCAACCTTGGTCGGTGGTCGAAGCCCATGTGATCGACAACGGCCCCGACGACCACCAGCCCCTCGACCTCTACGGCGAAAGTGCTCGCTTGCGTTTCGTTGCCCGTCTACGGGGTGAGAAGAAGTTTTCCGGAGTCGACGAATTGAAGGCGCAATTGCAGCACGACATCGACGCCGCGCGTCAGATGTTGTCGTGACTCGGTTCTTTCGGAGTCTCGGATTCAGCTGGGTTGGATGATCTTGTATCCCGTGCTGCGCTGCACGAGCGTTCGACCGAGTGGCGCTGTCACCGCGCGGAAGGAATCCTCCGACATCTTCTGACCGTGGTTGGCGCCAGCGGCTCGCGAGATGTTCTCGTCCATAAGGGTGCCTCCGAGGTCGTTGCATCCAGCTCGAAGCAACTGTCGGGCACCAGGGACACCGATCTTCACCCAACTCACCTGAACATTGTCGATCAGGCCGTCGTACACGATGCGTCCGATGGCATGCATGAGGACCGTCTCGCGGAAGGTGGGCCCTCGTCTCGACTTCTTCTGGAGATAGATGGGTGACGCCATGTGCACGAAGGGCAGCGGAATGAACTCGGTGAAGCCGCCGGTCTCCTTTTGAAGCTCGCGGGTTCGGATCATGTGTTCGGCCCACGACTCCGGTTCTTCGATCGACCCGAACATGATCGTGATGTTCGAGTGCAGGCCGACGCGATGGGCGACACGGTGACATTCCAGCCATTCGTCAGCGGTGACCTTGTCACCGCACAAGATCGTTCGGGCACGGGTGTCGAGAATCTCGGCCGCCGTTCCCGGCAGTGATGCCAACCCGGCCGCCTTCATCTTGACGAGGTAGGTCTCGAGGTCTTCGCCGTTGCGTCGGGCGCCTTCGGTGATCTCGAGGGCGGTGAACCCGTGCACGTGCATGTCGGGTACGGCATCTTTCACGGCTTGGGTGACGTGCAGGTAGTAATCGCCGTCGAAATCGGGATGGATGCCACCTTGCAACGTGACTTCGGTGGCTCCCATGTTCCAGGCCTCTTCGGCTCGGTGGGCGATGTCGTCGAGAGTGAGCAGATACGGAGTGCCCCGCAGGTTGAGTGACAACGGACCCTTCGAGAAACCGCAGAACTTGCACTTGAACGTGCACACGTTGGTGTAGTTGATGTTGCGGTTGTGCACCCACGTGACGACGTCGCCGACGGCCCGGTCACGAAGTTCGTCGGCGTAGTCGGCAATGGTCACGACGTCGTTGCCCCGGGCCCGAAACAGGTCGACGATTTCGTGAGCGCCGACTTCTTGTCCGGCTCGATGGCCATCGATGATCTCGTCGACTCGTGTTCGCGTGGAATTGGCCGGCGACGGCACGCTCACACGACCTTCCGGTACGAGGGCGGGTGGCGCGTTGTTGGTCCCGCTGTACCACTGGGTGCTGCGATGGCCGACCAGGACCACCTCGGCTCCGTCGTGGACCACGTCGGCAGCCGTGACTTTCTCGGGCCAGATCGCACCGGGATCGTCGCGCCCGAGTCCCTCGGCATCACTCCGATCGAGCACGGCGAACTTCAACCCGGCATCGATCCACTCGGGAGTTGTGGTCTCCAGACTGAGAGAGTTCTCTCCGGTCACGAACTCGGGATACACCGTCAGTCGCGGCGCGAGGTTCTTGCCACGCGAAGCGGTGACATCGCGTAAGCGATCGAGATCCGGCCATGGGCGTTCGGGATTCACGTGATCGGCCGTCACCGGAGACACGCCACCCCAGTCGTCGATTCCGGCATCGAGCAACTGGCCGAAGTCATCCGACAGGTTGGGGGGCGCCTGGAGGTGTACGTCGGGCGGCAGCACGACGCGTGCGGCGGCAATCGACCACAAGAACTCGTCGTGCGGACAGGCGGGCTCGTTCTGCATTCCGGTGCGTGGCTTCGGTAGGAAGTTCTGCACGATCACTTCTTGTACGTGACCATGACGGCGGTGAGACTCGGCGATGGCCACGAGGGCGTCGAGGCGATCGGCACGCGTCTCACCGATTCCAACCAGGATTCCGGTGGTGAAAGGAATCTTCAGTTCTCCGGCGTATTCGAGGGTTGCGAGTCGCCGCTCGGGTGTCTTGTCGGGTGCGCCGCGGTGACAAGCGAGATCGTGACGCAGTGTCTCGACCATCATTCCCTGGCTCGGGCTCACGGCGCGTAGGCGGTTCAATTCTTCGGCGTTCAGCGCCCCAGCGTTGGCGTGGGGGAGGAGTCCGGTCTCGTCGAGGACGAGGCGCGCCATGGCGACCAAGTAGTCGACGGTCGAGTCGTAGCCGTGTGCGTCGAGCCACTCGCGGGCCACCGTGTAGCGCTCCTCTGGTGCCTCGCCGAGAGTGAACAAGGCCTCGTGGCAGCCGAACTTCGCTCCCTGCTTCGCAATGGTGAGGACTTCATCGGGTGTCAGATAGGGGCTCTCGAGTCGGGCCGGAGGTTGAGCGAAGGTGCAGTAACCGCACGTGTCGCGGCACAGCATCGTGAGGGGAATGAACACCTTGGGGGAGTAGGTGATTCGCGATCCGTGTTGACGATCGCGGATCTTGCGCGCTTGCGACATGAGATCGTCGAGCGACGTTTCGACGAGATGCTGGAATGCAACTCCCGGACGGGAGACAGGGATGCTCTGGCGAGACATGAACGAACCTCAAAAGGTCATCGGTTCGAGATTCCCTCGGAAACCTCGAACACGTGCGGACTCGGTTGTTGCCAGAGCACAACGGGGACCGAACGGATGCGAGAGTGCCCCTCGGACCCCACGATGTCGTGCTGACTTCAGGCTAACCGGTGACGGCTTGGCGGAACGCCTCGAGCACATTGGCCGTGGACACGCCCACTCGATGTCCGGTGCGGGAGATGAAGCCCACCTGCACCCCGGTGGCCGGATCGCGGGCCGTGAAGAATTGCTCGTGGCCGTCGTCGTCGATCACGATGCCGGTGAGTTGCGAGTTGGCCGATCCGGCCAGCGCCGCATGGGTGTAGCCGGCGTTCAAGACGTCGATCGACACATGGTGGATGCCGGAGCCGTGCTCGGCGAGGTGTCGAGCCACGTCCTCGCTCGCGTCGGGTCCGACGAGCACGATCGTGACGCCTCCGGCCGACAGCACGCGCATCCCCCGGTGCTTGGGCGACGCTTCGTCGACATGGAACCCGAGACGATCAGTGAACGTCGTGCTCGCGGCCTGGATGTCGTCGACGGCGATTACCACATGGTCGATACGACTGGCGACGGTGTCGATGGCCGAGCGCGCACCATCGGGTGACGCGGTCTTGTCGGGAGCGGTGTCGGGTCGACGACCGGCAACTTCGATCCGGTGAGTCTCGGACAACAGCACACGCACGATCTGTTCGGCGAAGTCGGGGTCGATTCCGGCTTCGATAGCCCATTGGCGTCGACCCGAGACGACGTCGCGAACTCGGTCGGGTTGGATGATCGCGGTGTCTGATGATTCTTTGACCCGGGCGACCTCGTGGCACACGGCCAGACGTTCGGCGAGGATCCGAATCAGCTCACGATCGAGTTCGTCGATACGGGCTCGCAGATGCGACAGATCAGGCGCCACGTCGGCAACGGTAGTCGGGATGAACGTCGAACTCCGTTTGATTGTCGAACTGCTGGGCCGTCAATCTGCGGTGTGGGGCTGAACCAGGCGCTCGATGTGCTTGGCGAGAACGTCCATTTCGAGATTCACGCGTGATCCGGTGGGCCGGAAGCCAAGTGTTGTGACTTCGGCCGTATGGGGAATGACCGCCACTCGAAACGTGTCGTCGGTGAGATCGAAAGCCGTGAGGCTGATGCCGTCGACGGTGACCGAGCCCTTCTCCACGAGGTACCTCATGAGGTGACGCGGAACGCGCACGACGAGATCGGGGGCTGGCGACACCACCTCGCCGACGGCGTCGACGTGCCCAAGAACCATGTGGCCACCGAGCCGGTCACCGAGGGCCATGGGGCGCTCGAGGTTCACCCGGTCGCCAGGATTCAGTGCGCCGGTCGTGGTGCGCTGAAGGGTTTCTTCGCTCACGTCGGTGTCCCACCATGACGTCCTCTCGGAAGTGCCTTGGTCGACCAGGGTGAGGCAGCAGCCGTTGACGGCGATCGATGCACCGAGCTCGGATCCTTCGAGCACCGTCGAGGCCTCGATCCGCAAACGGACGCCCGGGCCCCACTCGGTGGTGACCGGCGTCGATGACATCACCGTGCCCAGTTCTTCCACGATGCCGGTGAACACCAGGTCAGGGTATCGGGACCTGATGACGTGGTTCGACGCCCGTGGTGCGACCCCCGGTGGAACGGGCGTCACCCACCCCTAGGCTGACCAGGTCCGTTGGGGCTCCGGCTCTGGCGTGATGCTCCGAATTTCCGGGGCGACCTCCGCTACAACATTCACGGAAGGCAACAGTCATGGCAGCAACGCCCAAGGTCGACACGATTGCGAAGCATCGCAAGCACGACTCCGACACCGGATCGCCCGAGGTCCAGATCGCTCTGCTGAGCGATCGCATCAACCACCTCACCGATCACCTGAAGACCCATCCGAAGGACCACCACAGCCGTCGTGGCCTCTTGATGCTGGTCGGACGGCGTCGTCGGCTCCTCGATTACGTGAAGAGCCGCAACGTCGAGCGGTACCGCGAAATCGTGGCCGAACTCGGTCTGCGTCGCTAAGACTGTCGTTGGTCGACTCGCTGTCGACCATCACATACGCACCTCACGACGAGGTGCACCACACATACCGAGCAGTGAAGGATCGGTTGTCAGTCGCCCGCATCGTCTCCGAGGACGCGGTGCCGCCGACTGGGAACCGTCCCGCTGCTCCTGATGCGGCGAGAGTTCGCCGCCCGAAAGGAGCTCGCCATGGCTGACGCCATTCGAGTGTCCGGTGCCGTCAGCGGTACCGACAAGAGCCTGTCCTTCGAGACCGGCAAGTTTGCCCTGCAGAGTCAGGGCGCGGTGGTTGCGACCATCGGCAACAGCATCGTCCTCGCCACCGCCAACGCGGCCAAGGACGTCCGGCCGGGAGTCGATTTCTTCCCGCTGACGGTCGACGTGGAGGAGCGGGCCTATGCGGCCGGCAAGATTCCTGGCTCGTTCTTCCGTCGTGAAGGACGGCCGACCGAAGACGCCATCCTCACCTGCCGCCTGACCGACCGACCGCTGCGTCCGGCATTCCCCGATGGTTTCCGCAACGAAGTGCAGATCGTGCTCACCGTTCTCGGAGCCGATCAGTCCAACCCGCATGACGTTCTCAGCATCAACGCCGCGTCGGCTGCCCTCATGATCTCGGGTATTCCGTTCGACGGCCCGATCGGCGCGGTACGCGTGGCGTTCGCACAGGACGGCACCTGGATTCCTCATCCCACCTACACCGAAGGTGACGAGAGCACTTTCGAACTCGTGGTCGCCGGCCGTGAACTCGACAACGGCGACGTCGCCATCATGATGGTGGAAGCCGGGGGTACCGAGAAGTCCTTCGAGTTCTACGAGAGCGGTGCACCCAAGGTCGACGAGACCGTGCTCGCCGGTGGTCTCGAAGCATCGAAGAAGTTCATCAAGGAGTCGATCGCCCTCCAGCGTCAACTCGTGGCCTCGGTCATCAGTACCAAGGGTCCGATCACGCCACTGGCCTACACGCCTGTGCTCGACTACACCGACGACGTCTACGCCGCCGTCGAATCCGCAATCGCGTCCGATCTCGGAGCAGCGATCAAGATCGCCAAGAAGTCCGATCGCAACGACGCCACCGACGCCGCCTCGGCCAAGGCCGTTGCCGCACTGTGTGGTGAAGGTCAGGCCTTCGTCGGCCGCGAGAAGGAAGTGAAGGAAGCCGTACGCAGCCTCACCAAGAAGCTGGTCCGCAAGCGCATCGTCGACGAAGGTATGCGAATCGACGGTCGTGGCCCGCGCGATCTTCGACCGGTGTCGGCCGAAGTGCGAGTTCTTCCGTCGGCTCATGGTTCGGGACTCTTCCAGCGTGGTGAGACCCAGGTCATGAACGTGACCACACTTGCCATGCCGCGCATGAATCAGATGATCGATTCGCTTACTCCGGTGAACGAGAAGCGCTACATGCACCACTACAACATGGCCCCGTGGGCCAACGGTGAAACCGGTCGCGTGGGTTCGCCCAAGCGCCGCGAGATCGGACACGGCGCGCTCGCCGAGCGAGCACTTCTGCCGGTCGTGCCGAGCCAGGAAGATTTTGCGTACGCACTTCGTCTGGTGTCAGAAGTGATGTCGTCGAACGGCTCCACGTCGATGGCCTCGGTCTGCTCGTCGTCGCTGTCGCTCATGGACGCCGGTGTGCCGATCAAGGCGCCGGTCGCCGGTATCGCCATGGGTCTGGTGTACGCCGAAGGCAAGTACACGAGCCTCACCGACATCCTCGGAGCCGAAGACGCCTTCGGTGACATGGACTTCAAGGTCGCCGGGACCGCCGACGTGGTCACGGCTCTCCAGCTCGACACCAAGATCGACGGCATTCCCGCCGACGTTCTGGCCGCCGCGCTCGATCAGGCCAAGGAAGCCCGCCTCGCCATCCTCGACGTGATGAACGCGGCCATCGCTGCACCACGCACCGAGGTCGCCGAGTCGGCACCGAAGATCACCTCGATCACCATCCCGCTCGACAAGGTGGGCGAAGTGATCGGCCCGAAGGGCAAGATCATCAACACCATCCAGCAGGAGACCGGCGCCGACATCAGTGTCGACGACGACGGAGTGGTGGGCATCGTGACCATCGGCGCCGTCGAAGGCTTCCGCATGGAGGACGCCAAGGCCCGCATCCTCGCCATCGTCGATCCGCCCAAGGCCGAACTCGGTGCGGTGTACAACGGTCGCGTGGTGTCGATCACCAAGTTCGGCGCTTTCGTCAACATCCTTCCCGGACGCGACGGGCTCGTGCACATCTCGAAGTTGGGTCGCGGTAAGCGCATCAACAACGTCGAAGACGTCTTGACCCTCGGTCAGGAACTCGAAGTTCGCGTCGATGACATCGACGACAAGGGCAAGGTGTCGCTCACACCGGTGGGAGACGGTCCCGAGCCGTCGAACAACGGCGATTCGGCGCCGTCCTCGGCGTCGTCCTCGGCGTCGGGTGGTCCGGTGTCGGTGAGTTTCGACGATGCATTCGACTCCGAAATTGCGAGTCAGATCGGCGACCTCGGTCCCGGTGGCGAAGCTGGCAGCGAGGAACGCGGTGAACGCCGCGGTGGTCGTGATGGTGGACGTGACGGCGGACGTGGTGGTCGCGATCGCGGTCCCCGTCGTCATCGCTGACACGCAGCTCGACGCGCGCATCCGCGCATCAGACGAAAACACGCAGAGCATGCCCGGGGTCCTGGTTTAGGATCTCGGGCATGTCCGCGTCACGGCTCGCAACTCCCATCAAAGTCGGTGTCTTCGGCGCTGGTGGTCGTATGGGTGCAACGGTGTGCGACGCCGTGTCGGCCGACCCCGATCTCGAGTTGGTGGCCGCTGTCGATCCAGCGGCGGCGGGTCAGAAGGTGCATGGGGTGTCGATCTCGCCCGATCCACGTGCGTTGGCTGACGCCGGTGCCGAGGTAGCCGTCGATTTCACGGTGGCCGCCGCTTCACGCACCAACCTGCAGTGGTGTGCACTCCACGGAGTGCATGCCGTGGTGGGAACCACCGGATTCACCGACGACGATTACACGGCGTTTCGATCGGCGTTCTCGTCGTCGAACTGTCTCGTGGCCGCCAACTTTGCCATCAGCGCGGTCCTCATGATGAAGTTCGCCGAGATGGCCGCTCCGTGGTTCGACACCGCCGAGATCATCGAATTGCATCACGACAACAAGGCCGATGCTCCGAGTGGTACGGCGGTGGCAACGGCTCGGCGAATGGCCGCCGCGTCATCGGACTGGGCGGCCGATCCCACCACTCACGAAGTGATCCCGGGAGCTCGTGGAGGCAAGGGGCCAGCGGGCATCCCCGTGCATGCTGTGCGCATGCGCGGCATGGTTGCGCACCAGGAAGTGATTCTCGGTGCGGCAGGCCAGACGTTGACCATTCGCCAAGACAGTTACGACCGAGTGAGTTTCATGCCGGGTGTAGTGCTGGCGTGCAAGAAGATCGGGTCGTTGCCCGGTCTCACGATCGGACTCGATGCTGCCCTCGAGTTGTGACCCCCCGAGTCGATCGGGGTCTGTGGCTCAGAGGTGACCGAGCACCACTTCGCAAGCGCTCACGCTCACGCCGGGTCCGTCTTCGACATTGATTTCGGTGACCACACCGTTGTCGAGAATGGCCGAGTAGCGCTGTGAACGAGTGCCGAGACCGAAGCCTGAACCGTCCATCTGCAGTCCCATGGCCTGAGTGAACTCGCCGCCGTCGGCGAGCATCATGATTCCCTCGGCGCCCTGAGCCTTGCCCCACGCGTCCATCACCCATGGATCGTTCACGCTCACACAGGCGATCGTCTGCACACCCTTGGCCTGCAGAGCCTCACGGTTCTGCACGTAGCCGGGCAGATGGATCATCGAGCAACCCGGCGTGAAGGCGCCTGGCACGGCGAAAAGAACGACCTTGCCCGACCCGAGCACGTCGTGTGAGTTCACGGTCTGCGGCATGCCGTCGGCGCCGAGAACTCGAAGGGTGGTGTTGGGGATGGTGTCGCCGA
>Ga0222714_10005635_pt1 | contig 11846 bp, 23 predicted proteins | sample C33_3DmetaG_FD_165048 | JGI IMG/M metagenome (GOLD analysis project Ga0222714, IMG submission 165048) | Estuarine water microbial communities from San Francisco Bay, California, United States - C33_3D | ecosystem: Environmental > Aquatic > Marine > Unclassified | place: USA: California... | reverse complement strand
CCCATTGTGTAAAAAATGGCATGTACCAACTCATGGCAAAAAGCCTGTTCGGTTTGTTGTTTTGACATTCCTTGTCTGATTGTGATGGTGTTTGTATCATTGTCGCATTGTCCTAAATCTGATAGTGTTTCTGAAAAAACCACACGCCAGTCCATACCTGCTAGTCTAAACTGGGTGGGCACCAAAGTTGATTCCTCTCTCGCCTTAGCCATAACAACCTCCCGTTTTCAAGAACTCTCTCTGCGCCCAGTGCCTCCACACAAACGGCATACAACTCTTGCTCTGTCTTGGCGCTGCCCAGCATCTTCTCTGCCTTCTTGTCGCCAACACCGCGTATACCTTGTATGTTGTCTGCTCTGTCGCCAGTCAGTATCTGCCTGTAGAAGAAGCGAATCCCCTCTTCGGCAGTTACATAATACTTGTCTTTCTTCACAAAATTGTAGTGCCATCCAGCCACCTGATTGAAGTCTTTGTCAATGGAGACAATTATTGAATCATCCCCAAGTTCTGTGGCACGTATAGCAATGAGGTCGTCTGCCTCTTCACCATCTGACACCACAGCACCCCAAGCATCAACCATGTACCCACGTAGAAACTCTAAGTGGAGTGGCTTTGCTACATCTTTCCTGTTCCCCTTGTAAGGGACAGTTTGTGCTATTTCGTTACGGAAGTTGTGTTTCCCCGTCAAAAACAATTCATAGGTTGAGATGTCCAGTTCGCTATAAAGTGTTTCTTCCAATAAAGAAGACAGCGTGTATGCTGCCTTCTCTTCTGTCTCATCTTGACAGGCAAACCCTATTCGATAACTGAGTATGTCAGCATCAACTAGGGCTATGGTCATTACAACATTTCTTCCTCTTCCTGCTGTTCAGGCACATATTCAATGAGCTGCTTGACAACTACGTGGAAGTCGTTGGGCTTTGCATGTGCCGTTGGTGACACACCGCTGCGCTTATTTACTTTCCACTCTCGTGAACTCAGCGCCTTGATAACAGCCACACTGCCGTTACCAATGGTTGCAGGGTCGATTTCATTACCATCCATGTCTGCCGCACGGAACACATAATTGCTCTTGCAGACAATGAACTTACCACGATTGTACTGGTCACCCTCTTTCTCTTTGGGAGTGATGTTCAGCTCGTTTTCCAGTCGCTGGACAGTAACGTCATCAAGGTTTCCCAGTTGCAACTCATACTTGCCGTCATCAGAGAACGCAGTGTTCTTCTTCGTCATCTGATGAGCAAAGAATAGTTGCCCTTGGATTTTGATGTATTTCGCTTTTTCCATGTTGTTTCCTTTTCTAAGGAGTTAAAGAACCATTATTATACACTAAGTTTTCAATTAGTGCAAGGGGGCTGAGTCAGCAATGTCATACAATTTTGTATAGGCATTGATGAGCATGTCTAGTACTAAAGTACCATCTGAGTGAGGAGAGTGCCACAGAATTAACCTATTATCCTTACACCCTATCACCACCAAGTCGTCGCAATCTAAAAACTTCTCTGCCAAGTCGTCAATGTCCATTAGTGGGTGTCCTTCCAAGTCTTACCAATTTTGTATTCGCCGTCCAATGGACAACGTAGCTTCAACAACACACCAGCAGTTCTGATAGCCACCACTGCTTGTTGACCAACAATGTTCGCATAGGGTGCTGGTGTCTCAATCTGCCATTCATCATGCACGTTGGCGCAAATACCAAAGGGAATCTTTAACCTGTTCAGGTCACGCCACAAAACGCACAGTGCCTTCTTCATCACTAACGCACCAGCACTTTGGAGTAGAGTGTTAAGGGCAGCATGTTGACTTCGCACCCAAACTTTTCTACCATCCAGCCCCTGTATCCAACCTTTACTTGCCTTCTCTTTAACGTCACTCTGTAGACGAGCGAGGGCGGGTGTTTGGGATAGAAAACGCTCCTTAATTGCTTGTCCCTTACGAGCACTACCACCGATAATCGACCCAATTTTTGCGTCCCCCGCGCCATACAAGAAAGCATAGATGAATGTTTTCGCTTTAGGTCTGTCAGGGAGTCCTGCCGCTTCTTGGTTCTTCGTGTGTATGTCCCCATTGAGTATTTCATTGGTGTATTCCTCATCATTCATGTAGTGTGCCAACATACGCAACTCAAGCCCTGATGCGTCTGCACCAACCAGCACCCAGTCTTCCTTTGCACTGAAGCACTCCCTGCACTCTGCGCCGTACTGACTGCTAACACTGGGCACTTGCGCCATGTTAGGCTTGAAGTGTGTCATACGTCCTGTAACGGCTCCGTTGGTGTTAACGCGTCCGTGTATCTTTCCATCCTCTTGCACTTCTTCAAACCACCCTTTGAGCAGTCCAATGCGCTTTTGGATGAGCAGGTATTCGTTGAGCAGCTTTGCTTCGGGCTTGTCAATCCCTTCAAGGACTTTCTCGTTAACCACGACATTACCATTATCTGTGCTTTCATTAAACTCCACACCAATTGTAGCAAGGCGTTCAGCAATCTGTTTACGAGAAGCAAGATTGAAAACCTCCACCTTATCTTTGAGACGCTTACCTGTTTTCTCACTATAACGCTCCGTAACAATCGGAGGGAAAACCTCTTGAAGTTCTCCTTCAATATCAGCCACTCTGCCTGATAGTTCAGCCAATAGCGCCTGAGCCTTCTCTGTATCAAACGTAAATCCATTGTCCACCTGTTTCTGTACGATTGCTGCCACCCTGTGTTCCAACTCCACAGATTGGTCACTGAATGATAAATCTTTCAAGTCATCATTTAGGTGTTTGTGCAGCTTGACCAGCACTTCCACGTCACGCTTGCAGTAGCGTTGCATTGCTTCTGTGTGTGGGTCGTTGAAGTGGGCTAGGTTGTCCTTGGGAACATCCCTGCAACCTTGTAGCCGCCAGTAGAGACGCGAATAATCAATCTTCTTCTTGCCCAGCCTTTTTCCCCATGCGTCTAGACTGTGACCGCCTTCTATTGATGGATTGAGCAGCCTTGAGAGAATCAACGTATCTATCGCTTTCGTCAATCCAATCTTCGTCTTCCACAAGCGATTTAGGATTGGCGCGTCGAAACCAATCAAGTTGTGCGCCACTATCTTGTCGGCGCGGTCGAGTAGCGGGCTTAGAGTGCTTGGCTCCGTATGACATTTATACTCCTCACTTTCTGTGTCATAGGTGTAAACACACCACACTTTTGTAGGTGGTACATTCGTCTCACAATCTAGATAAACTATCATTTGTTAAAAAACCTATCTAAAAAATCTTCTATGCCATTACTACGATAATACTTCTCAGGCTTACGTTTACCTTTCTTAAACACACCCCACCGACCTGTTGTAAAGTAGTATTGATATTGTGTTTTAGTATCTTCTCTATAAATGACAAAATGATACTCGTCGCTTTTATATTCAAATTGTATTTTTCTGTCACTCAACACTTCTGAAACATACTTATCAGGCTCATGGGTGTCTTTTCTCAGAATTGCTTTACCATCATACCCTGTTCTATCATAGGTGTATTCGCTTGTCACACACCACTCCCAAGTATTGACCCTTTGTCCACAGCGTAGGGCACACCACTAACACGCACCTCTGTGTCCAGCTCTTTGACCAGTCGGTTTAGGTAGAATTGTGCCTTCCTGACATCCTCTACCCCGTTCTTATGCTTGTAACGCCACAAGTATTTCAGGATGTTGCCTGTTAGGTAGGCAGGGAAGCCGTCACCCAGTGCAGCCTTGATTGCCTCAATGGTTTCAATGCCGCCTTGGTTGTAGTGCGGTGGGTGGTTCACCATGTCCTCATGTGTTGTGCCGTTAAACATATCCTGATACTCCTCAATCTCCATTGCCAATGATTTCATAGATGCCATTAGAAGTCCTCATTGATTGGTGCTTCACTCAGTATACCAGTGTTGCGGTCGTACAGCAACCCAAAGCGTTCAGCCGTTGCCCTACCAGTGAACCTGTCCTTTAACACCCTGAACGTGGTTGTCTGCCGCATAACAGGGTCTTTGTGCTGCTTGTCCCTCTCCAGCCCGAACATATAGTGGCTCCACCTAGCAATGGCGCGACTACCAGTGAAGTGTTTCTCCATGACACGTCCACCTTCTTCATGTGGCTTACCATCAGGTGTGGTCAGGTGCGACACAAAGTGGATGATGAGGTTGTCACTCTGTGCCAGCCCTGCCATGTCAGCCATGATGGCGTCTAATGCCCTCCTCTCGTCCTGCTCGTTAGCCGATAGGGCAGTGAGGTGGTCGAGGTAGATGTGCTCTATGTCATACGCCTTAGAAAAGTATTTGACAATGCGTTTGATGCTGCTCCAGTCCTTTGCACCAAAGTGTTCCATCATGTACAGTTGCCCTCGCTTCTCCAGCCTGTTCACACTCTCCTCATACTCCTCTCGCGTCCACACGGCATCAGGCACATGGTAGAGGCGCTTGTCAAGTTTCCCTGCGACACGTTGCGCTGTTTCAACAACATTCTGCTCAAGGTAGATGACCCCCACCTTCTTACCCAACTGGTCAATGTCGTAGGCGATTTGCTGCGTGAACACGTCCGTCTTGCCAATACCAACCCCTGCTCCAAACGCGTACAGTTCCCCTTTGCGTCTGCCATAGGTTAGGGTGGTGAGGGTTGGGAAACACCACGGCACACCAGGTTCAGGGGGTGTCAGTAGGCGTTCCCTGATGTCGGTGACAGTTACGATGCCTTCGGGGCGATAATCCTCTGCTTGCCACCATAGCTTGCTAAAACTCCTCTCCTGCTTGGCTGCTAGGTAGTCGCAAGCGTCCTTGTAGTCGGGGTCGTGCTTAAACACCTTCACCTTACCTGTGAACAGTTCAGCCACTTCCTGCGCTGCTTGCACTCCCTGCTTATCAGCGTCAAAACACACCACAATGGTTTCAAAGCTGTCAAGCCACTCGTAATGCTCCTGACAATCCTTTCGGGCACTCCCTGCGCCATTCCTGATGCTAACCACTGGGTAGTTACCAAGCATTTGATAGGCTGCTAGAACGTCAAACTCACCCTCCACCAGCGTAACATACTTGCCACCCTTGGGGAACAGGTGCTGCCCGAACAGCTGCGCCCCCTTCCAGTTCCCTTCGATGCGAAAGTCTTTGTCAGGGGTGCGGGTTTTCCTTGCTACCAATTCCCCTTTATCATCGTGGTAGGGGAAGTAGATGTTTTCCATGTCCTGCTTCACCCCAAAGTGCTTGGCGGTGGTGCTGGAGATACGTCGGTCAGGAAATGCCCCGTAAAACGCGTCAGAAAGGTCTGTGAGGGCTTTTTTAGCCTTGGTTGATGATAGCGAGAGGGTTGGGCGGGTTTTGCTGCCACGGGGCGGGAAATAGCTTTGGTTGCATGAAAAACATAAACCGCTGCCGTCCTCCCTTTCTGAAAAACCATCGCTGCTGGGGCACATTGGGCAGGGGAGGTGCTGCCTAACAAAGGGATTCATTCAAACAAACTCCAAATAATAAACAAACAAAAGCCTATTGCTAGGGCAATCATAGCTTAGTCTCCTCCCACAACACTTTCATGTCCTCTTTTTCTTCTTCTGTCAACTCTCTGCCCATTTTACGCCGTAGTTCTGATTTCAACAAGTCGAACATGGGGAACAGTCCAACACGTAAGCACATGTCTGAGAATTCATGGGCACTGAAGTGGATTTCCCATTCGATGTTTTTATCCATTGTTTTTCCTTTGTTGCTAACACAATGTTACATAGTGTAAGTTACTTAAAAGATAACTACAACAATGTTACATAGTGTTACTTCTATGTATAGCAAAATCTATGCCAACTATGTCCGAGTCCTGTCTTAGGTCTGCTCTGTCGATTGTTTTTAACTCCGAATTGATGGTTGAGTAGCACGCACTGCACATATCAATGTACTCATTGTTTCTTACATTCCTGCGCGTAGCTTCATAATCATCTAATACTTCGTTACAACAAACGCACCTCATCGAAGCATCCCCAATAACCTTATGATTTTGTCAACTAATGCTTTCAAAACAATGCCTCCTCAAATGTTGCTAAAATGTCGGCTTCTGTAGCCTTCTTACCTCTACCTGTACGCTTCTGTAGGCTTCTCTCAAACTTCTCAAGTGCCTTCATCTGCTCAGGGGTGAGCTGTACAAAGGGGTTTATTACGATGCCGTCGTCGTTGACAACATCGGGTAAGGGGTTAGTCAGTGCCGCCATAATTCCCTCCGAGTTCTGCATCAATTGGGTCGTAGTCGTCGCCATCAGGGTCTAACATGTCGTCTTCTGCTTGCATCTCTGCCCAATCTAGGACAGCATCTTCTAGCAAGTCCTGAATCTTCACCCCTTTATGTTCAATGTATTCCACAATGCTTTCCTTGTTGTAAACTGAATAAGTGATGTCCAATTGTACCCCAAAGTAGTCACGTTGGATGGTTGCCATGTATACGCCAAGATTACTTCCCATGTTAAACTCCTGCCTCATCTAATCGGTTTTTAATATCTTGCAACAATTCCTGCACAGTGTCGTGGCACTCAAGCCCTGTGTCGCCGTCTTTAGCTATTTCTATATCGTCCACCACCCCACTGTTTATAAGGTCGCAAATGTCAAAATACACTGTTTGAAGCAATTCTGTTTTAGACATACATTTTCCCCTCAAATTTAACCCACAATATGGTGCTGCGATTGACCGCCCTGTAACCACGCGCTCGATTGTCATAGATGGTTATATACTTGGTTGGGTCGAGGGTGCTTACACCGCCAGCTAGGTGTTTTACAACGCCCAGTCGCCCGTTTATAACCCTCTCAGTGCCGTCTTTTTTGACAAAGCACACCGATACAAAGCGTCCGTTGGAGCGCTCTAAAACCTGCTCTTTGATTGTCATTCTGCTGTCTCCTGTTTCAAACTAGGTACAAACCGAACATCACCATGCCACACTTCTACATTGCAGCCTGAACGTAAAAATTCCTCTATGGTGCTCTCAGCGTCTTGCCAATTGTAAATGACGTGATAGAACGCTTGCCCATTCTTTGTTGCGAGAATTTTGTATTCCATCATGCGTCACCCCTTTCCAACAGTTTTTCATACTCGCGCTGTAGTGCATGTATCCAGTCAGTGAGGGCGTCGGCTTGCGTTACCCAATGCTCGGTTGCAAAGCCTGGTGAGAATTTCACAATGCCCACGCCTTCGTCGTCGTTAAATACTAATTGTGCAAATTTTGTTTTCATGATGTCACCACATAAAAGCCGGTGCAGCCACAATCATGGCGGCGATTAAACAACACCAAAACAAATCACTCAGCCAATTGCCCTTCTCGGCTTGCTGTAGTGCCTTGAAATCGCTCAAGTCCGCGTTTTGTCTGTACTTATCCATTGTTTACCCCTCTGTCATTAAAATCAATTTAAGGCTTGCGATGTCCAACCCAGTAAGCGCCGAAAGCTGGCGCAATGTCACGTTTGGGTGACTATCGTAAAAAGCTCGTATCTGCTCATTGGTCAATAAATCCATGTCTTACCCTTTCAATGTGTAATTGATTGACTTGCACCAATGCAAGCCCCAAAAGCCCCATTGTGTAGGGCTTTTGAGAATACACTAGCGTTTTTCGTATATCTCCGTTACCGATGCTTTGGCGGGTATGTGTCCAAAATCGAACACGTGCCCGTTAACCACGGCGAATACGTGCCCGCGAATGCCTACAATGTAACGTCCCTTGCTTAGTTCGGGTAATAGGCGCTTAAATGACATCCCTTTGGAATGGGGCACGTTAGGGAATATACGGGCTAGATATCGGCTCTTTTTAGTAACCCCAAATATATCGGTTAGTTCAAAGCCAGCTGCCTTGTATGCTTTTTCGCAAAGCTCTGCTATTACACCTCGCCCTTGCTGCCTATTCACTGTCTTACGCATATGCTCATGAGCTTGCTCATAAGTCCAGCCAGCGGCGCAAGCCAGTGCCCTTACTGTGCAATCTTTGCTTTCACCACGCATACGCTCAATACCGCGCTCCGCTTTAATTGCTTCGCTCATGTATTACCCTTTCGTTTATGATTGATTTAATGGCTTGCACAATGCAAACCACTAAGCCCACATTGTGGCGTAGGCTTAGAGGGTGCACTATAGGGTAAACCCTTACTTAAATGCTTCAATAATCGTATCAATTCCACCATGTGTGTAGCATGCGCGACAATCAATGCAGCGCTGCCCCGTACAGTTTTGCCCTTCGTGCTCTTTGCTTACATTGTTAAATGTCTTATCAAAGTGTAGGGGCTTTTTGGTTAACACTTTATCTATAACACTATTTGAAAATATCAATATTAGATTTGCTGGTTTGCTTTGACGTGCTAACACTTTGTTAACGATATCTTTTCTTTTAGTCCAAAGGGCGAATGTGCATCCCTGATTTAATTCGGCGATGCGTATCAAGTTTTGCAAATGTATCTCATTGATTAGCTCGCCATGCGCTGAAAACCTAAAAATGCTCGCGTTAATAAACGGCACTTGCCTATCGGTTAATAGCTCACGCGCAAGCAAGTCACTGTTGCGTTGCAGTGCTGGTGCTGCGTTTTTCCTGAATGTAGACAGCATGCTTACGCTGTAGCACTTTGTACAGATGCCTCCGTTATCAGCTTTGTTTTGCTTGATACAAAACGGGTTTGTCAGTGTGTTAGTACTGATGGAATGCAGCCCCTGAAGTTTGCCGCTCATTTTACTAATGTGTACTGTTTGCATTGTGTAACCTCTTTCGTTTGTTGTTGACTTGTAAGCCTGCAAAAATGCGGCGCTTACATATATATAGGTGAAAGAATCGTGCCAACACTGACTTATCCACAAGTTATACATTAGGGTTTTCCCTATGTGTTACCATTGTCATTACATTGCATTACTACTTTATTGTTACTTTATAGTGTTATCCACACTTTGTTATTGAGAATTGTTCTCATTTACTGGCTTGTTTGGCTTTATGGTTATATCAATGTAGGGGCATATAAGCACCCACCATGGAACACATATTGCTTGCTCCAGCACCTGTGCATAACTCTGTGGATAACTATGATGCACCACTTTAGTGCATGAACAACCTGTGGATAACTCTGAGCTGGCTGCTTCTGTGGATAACTCTGTGGATAAGTGCTCATCTGTCGGCATCTGTAGCTAACTTCGGCTATCTGCTGTTAACTTCCTGTGGATAACAGGGGCGGGGGAGGGGGTTAGCCTGGTGTAAATTTTTATGTACCCGCTTAGATACAAAAAAGGAGCAAATGAGCAACCTCTAAAGTAGGCTATCTGCTGCTAAAACACCACTAAATGTAGCTATCTGTCGCTAACTCCTGTTAACTTCTAAGTGTTTGAATCTAAAGAAGAAACACAGATGAGAATGATTATCATTTGTGTAACTAAAAAAGGAAACATAAATGGGGGACAGAGTGGGGGCGTGTTGTAGGCACAGAAGCTGGACAGAACAGCACACTAAGTGTGTTGTAAATGTAACATAAAGGTTGACAAAAGATGAAAAATATGCTATAATCGGCTCTACTAAAGAGCACATAACGAGTCAGGGGTATTTATTGAAATAATTAACATTGTAAGCCCTTTGCAACTCGTTAAAACCTCTTTAGTTACACAGTGTAACATAATGTAAGTTTTCAATATAAGAAATTTACACTATGTTACATAGAGTCTGCACAGAGCAGTCTTAAGTGTATGGTCTGTTGTAAAAACTGAAAGGTTCCGTTTATGGATAAAACCTCCCCGCCGAAAAAAAGGGGGCGCCCGCCAAAGAACGCTGTGGCACAGAAGAAGGCTGGAAGTAGGGGTGTTGTTGGAAGACCCAAGGGGGAAACAGCAATCATTAACGAATACAAGGCACGTATGTTAGCCTCCCCTAAGAGTGAGAAGGTTCTGAGTGCTATATACAACGCGGCGCTGGATGATGAGCACAAGAACCAAGCTGCTGCGTGGAAACTGATAATGGATAGGTTTTTGCCTCTCTCCTATTTTGAAAAGGATGGGCAGAGCAGTGGTAGAGCCAGCATCAGTATCAATATCACTGGTGTGGGGGAGCCAGCAGAGGTGGTGCATGATGTAACCGACGTGGAGGTGAAAGATGATTGATGCCCTGCTGAACATCGGTGGGAAGTTGGTGGATAAGCTGATTCCCGACCCCAAGGCACAAGCGGAAGCAAAACTCTCTTTGGCTAAGATGGCACAGGATGGAGAGTTGGCTAAGATGGCTAACGAAACCAAACTGTACGAGGCTGAACAGAACAACCTCACTGGGCGGCACACCGCTGACATGCAAAGTGATAGTTGGCTTAGTAAGAATATACGCCCTATGACGCTTATTGCCATACTTACTGGTTACTTTGTGTTTGCGTTGATGTCTGCTTTTGACTTAGACACCAATGCAGCATACGTTGAGTTACTGGGTCAGTGGGGCATGCTTATTATGAGTTTCTATTTCGGGGGTCGTACACTTGAGAAAATTATCGACTTACGCAAAGGGGCTAGCGCAAAATGAAAGCTCTACGAGGCAACACCTTATGAAATACTCCCTCTCTAATCGCAGCCTCTCCCGACTGGAAGGTGTGGACGAAGACCTTGTGAAGGTAGTGAAGTTCGCCATCGGGATGACCAAAACGGATTTCGGTGTCACCGAGGGACTACGCACCATTGCCCGACAAGAGGAGTTGGTAAACAAGGGCGCAAGTAAAACCATGAAGAGTATGCACATTATTGGTCGTGCGGTGGACTTGGTAGCCTACGACAACGGCAATGTTGTTTGGGAACTGCCCTTCTACTTTGACATTGCTGACGCCATGAAGGAAGCCGCTGTGATGGTGGACGTTCCGTTGCAGTGGGGAGCAGCGTGGCATATTGAGGACATAAGGAAATTCGATGGTTCAATGAAGGACGCCTACAACGCCTACGTTGACAAGCGCCGCAGCCAAGGACGCACTCCCTTCATTGACGCACCACACTTCCAAATATGAAATTCTTTGTCATCCTCTTTACGTTCCTCTCTCCCGGTGTCTTACAGGTGCAGGGGGAAAAGGCTGTTGAAACAATGGAACAGTGTGTGCAAGAAGCGTACAGAATCAACACCGACGGCAGCGTCCCCTTCAACGCAGCTTGCATCCCAGCTAAGAAGGACAAGATGATATGAAAGAGAACAAACATATTAAAAAGGTGCTTTCATGAACGATTCCCGACTGAAACGAGCTGGTGTCAGTGGGTACAACAAACCCAAGCGCACTCCGTCCCACCCAACGAAAAGCCATGTTGTTGTTGCCAAAGAGGGTGAAAAGGTTAAGACGATAAGGTTTGGACAGCAAGGGGTGACAGGGGATAAGAAGCCCACGGCACGTCAAGCCAGCTTCAAGGCACGACACGCAGCGAACATTGCTAAGGGCAAGATGAGTGCTGCCTACTGGGCTGATAAGGTTAAGTGGTGACAGAGTTAAACATTTCCCTGCTCCCGTGGCAGAAAGAGGTTTGGAATAGCCCAGCACGATTTAAGGTGGTTGCTGCTGGACGCCGTACTGGAAAATCACGACTAGCCGCTTACCTGCTCATAGTGAACGCATTGCAAGCTGATAAAGGTCATGTGTTTTATGTGGCTCCTACGCAAGGACAAGCCCGTGACATTATGTGGCAAACCCTGTTGGAAGTTGGGCATCCTGTTATACAGGGGAGTCACGTTAATAACTTACAGATAAAACTTGTGAATGGAGCCACAATTTCTTTAAAAGGTGCAGACCGACCTGAGACAATGCGTGGTGTATCGCTGAAGTTTCTTGTAATGGACGAGTATGCCGACATGAAGCCTGAAGTGTGGGAACAAATCTTACGTCCTGCACTAGCCGACCAAAAGGGA
>Ga0222714_10005634_pt1 | contig 11847 bp, 18 predicted proteins | sample C33_3DmetaG_FD_165048 | JGI IMG/M metagenome (GOLD analysis project Ga0222714, IMG submission 165048) | Estuarine water microbial communities from San Francisco Bay, California, United States - C33_3D | ecosystem: Environmental > Aquatic > Marine > Unclassified | place: USA: California... | reverse complement strand
TCGTGTCGTAGACGTATGACGTAGGCGCGGTCTGTGCGAGTACCATGCTACACCAGCCAAGAGACACAAGAACCCAATACCGCTTAATCATCACCGATCCACCTTGTTGTCTAGCTTGTCCTCAATCCGGCGCAGGTGCATCATCACCTCGTCGAACTTCTTGTCGATGACGTTGAACCGCTCTTCACCAAAACCAAGGCGCGCCTCCATGAGCGTAAGCCGGTTGTTGAGGTTGACCCACACGGTGATCAGGCCCCCGATGAAGCCGAGAACGGTGATTACGGTGTTAGCGTCGATGTCCATCATTTCAGGTTCCGCAGCTTGTATATGGTGGTCAGATACGTCTCTGTGACGCCGTCAACGAGGTTGCCCACGGCGCGGTTACCCTCGCAGATCTCTTCGTGGTGCTCTTCGATCCAGTCCGCGTCGGCCTCTAGGAGCTTCAGCACGTCACGCTCAGACACCTTCGGGGCGGGTATGTTGCCGATTAGGTCAAACGCGCCTTGGTAGGCCTCCACGAGCTTGTCGATGGCGTCGATCACGTCGTCGTAGAAGTCGCCCAGTGACATGTGCTTTGCGAAGCTGCCGTCGCCCTTGGCGCGCCAATGCTCGAAGTGGGCGACGTTGCGTGCGTAGAACACGCGGCTGATAAGTTCCTCGATCATGCTGTGTAACTCCCAGACGAATTAAACTGTAAAATGGTGTTCGAGCCGCTGGTAGTTACCGTTGGGCTTCCCGTTGTTATACCACTGTAGCTGGCTGTTGGCACGGAAATAATGACCACACCTGAGCCGCCAGCGCCGCTGATAAATGTGCCATTTGTTGGTGGTCCACCACCCCCGCCGCCACCGCCGGTATTAGCTGTGCCAGCTACGCCAAAGAACCCAGCAGTTTCAATACCGCCATTACCGCCGCCACCTGCTCCGCCAGCGCCGATAGCAATATAACCACCACCGCCACCACCGCCAGCGCGTGTGACTGATGTTCCTGTAATAGAGCTTGCAAGACCAGCGCCACCATTACCACCAGTTGAAGCGCCGCCAGCAGCAGTAACACCAGCCGCACTAGCGCCACCCCCGCCGCCGCCAGCACCAGAGCCAGACGAACCAGCGCCGCCATTGTTACCCTGACCAGATGTGCCTGCTCCACCGCTACCGCTTGAGTACGCGCCGCCGCCGCCAGAGCCGCCACTTATACCTGTATTAGTTCCATTTTGAACACCGCCACCTCCGCCTCCAGAGGAAGTAACACTTACGCCCGTTCCAGAAAGTGATGAGTTTGTCCCGCTGTTGCCGCGAGTTACGTTAGAAACACTGGCTCCACCGCCACCCACAGTTACGGTGTATACCGCCCCCGACGTTAATGCCGCAGTGCTTGTGAGGTAGCCACCGGCCCCGCCACCACCACCATCGTTTCCTCCGCCACTACCGCCACCAGCAATCACAAGATAGCTGACAGAGTATGTCGGTTTGGGCCATAGCCCCTGCTTAGTCCAATACGCAGCTTCGGCCAGCGTCCAAATCCCCGGAGCCGCAGATGTGGTCGGGGTTACTGGTGTTTTACGGATAAGCCCTCCGGGCCACCTATTCGCCATTTGGAACCTCTACCCAAGCCAATGTAGCTTCGTCCCAGTAATACCATTTGCCGCCATCTGGGTAAGCGACTGGTGCGTTCCACAGGCAGGTATCTTCGTTAAGTAGCCACGACGCAAATGGTTGTGGCGGGATGAAAGCATCGCGCTCTGCGTCATATGTGTAGCCGACACCAGCATAATTCATGCGTAGCGGACGGCCTTCTGGGTGCTGACCGCCATAGGTATTGTATGATGTCTGCACCCATAAGGATGGGTCGCCAAACGCGCCCGTGTCGATAACGTCCTGCTCAATGACCAGAACCTCAGTGACGATGCCGTCGATGACTTTTGCAAAGTGGCTCATGCCGTATAGCTTCCCGATGAATTGAATTGCATAATAGTGTTTGAACCGCTGGTCGTGACCGTTGGCGAACCTGTGGTTACGCCGCTGTAGTTGGCTGTTGGCACGGAAATAATGACCACGCCAGAACCCCCCGCCGCTCCTGTCCCCGCGCCACCACGGCCACCACCGCCGCCACCAGTATTTGCCGTCCCCGCGACACCGCCGACCGCATTTGTGCCGCCAGCGCCGCCACCGCCAGTACCACCAGCAAGTGCAGTTGCGCTAAATATAGTTCCACCCCCACCACCGCCAGCGCGAGTTACGGATGTTCCTGTGATTGATGACGCAAGACCGTTTCCGCCGCGAGTTGGGGTGTACGTCGCTCCGTTAGGTCCGGCTTCACCCGCGCCACCACCACCAGCACACCCATAACCGTCGCCGCCATTACCACCAGAATTGCCTTGTCCAGAAGTTCCAGCGCCACCGGTACTCGGGCCATAGCCACCGCCACCGCCGCCAGAACCGCCAGTGCCTCCGTTGGTACTGCCACCAGCCCCGCCGCCAACAGCCGTGGTAAAACCAGTTACGCTGGAGTTAGACCCTTGAGCCGTGCCGCCCGCGCCGACAGTTATGGTTTTTACGTCTCCCGGCGTAAAAGTTTGCGCCGAATAGGTAAGATAGCCACCCGCGCCGCCGCCGCCGCCTTGTGAAGCCGCAGTGTTGCCACCGCCACCCGCAATGATAAGTAGGTCAGCGCTATACACCCGAGGGGCTTGAAGACTTTCACTTATATCGTAGACACCCGACGTACCTGTCAGTGCGTTAGCTGTAATGATGCCGCGAGGATAACGCCTAAACATTCAACGTCCTTACGAGTTGAGTTCTTCCCACGAACAGGTAACAACGAGGTCGTTTGCAACAGCAGCCGTTGCGCCGATGCTCTCGTCTTCCTTGAGGTAGAACGACGTTGTCTTGTCAACCACGATTAGCGTAGCGTCGGCGGGCACCGAGATTGTCGAAGCAATCGGGAAGGCCGTACCGCCCAGAGCCGCTGCGCTGTACTTGTTGATTGTGATGTCAGCGGCGGACGTGCCGTCTACGTTGGCAACCATAATAGCGTTAATCTTAAACACCTTACCACTCGACGCGGCGTTGCTGACGATAGAAGTCGCGCTGGTCGAGGACAATGCTGTGCTAGAGTTGTTGCCGTAGATGGCGGTGACGCCTGCGAGATTTGGGTTAGCCATGTTGCTTCCTTACAGTCCAAAAACCATGCTTAATACTATACTTTGCCCAACAGTGACACCCGCCGCCGCTGGCGCGGAAGATGTCCACGTCGTGCCGTCGCTGGTCAGCACGTTACCTGTAGTGCCGGGTGCGGTTAAGCCTGTGCCGCCGTTGCCCGCAGGCAGTGTGCCTGAAGCCGTCGATACGTTTACCGGAGGGAGGATGCTTGAAAGAGTTGTCATGTTACTCTCCGGCTGATGGCGACACGGGCCATACGATGTTAAATGGATTAGCTTGATCAGTTACATCGCGCAAGGCTTGGCGGTATACAGCCCACGCAGCAGCGTCTGCCGAAGCGTCCGGTAGTTGCGTCCAATCGCAGTCGGCCAACAGCTTGTTACGTTCGGCGCGGATCGCGATCCACTGTGCGTGGACCTTTTCTGCTGATGCGTCTGGGCCGAGGTCCGACACGATGTAGTTCTGTGTCCAAACGCCATCAACCAGCACGGCTGGGCCTTCCTCGCGGACTTGCGTCGCCGGGTCAAAGTATGGCGGTGTGACGATCCGCTTCTTGTGAACGCCAAAATGTGCTGCCTGTTCGTCAGTCAAACGGCGGGCGTAGCAGTAGTTGTCCGCGTCCCACTGCGTCGGCTCGGCATCAAAGATGTGCCGTATAAAGGTGTCGCCTTGGGCTTGGACATACCACATTATTCTGCTTCCCTTGCTTCCCGCTTGGCAGTTACACGTACAACAGCCGCGTCGTATGCGGCTTGATCTTCAATTTGGTCTTTTAGCGCGGCCATGATGGCGGCTACGTTACCCATTTGCTTGCGCGTATCATTTAGCCGTTCTGCTACGTTGGCCGCAAAGTCATTGTCCGTGGCGTTTGCCAACAGGTGCTCAAAGTTCTTGCAGTCAAAGTCGTAATGGAAATGCTCAACCTCGCGGGCGTACACAGCGTCTGCGAGTACGTCATATTTGTAATCGTCGCTGAGTTGTGTGTAAATCATATGTGTTCTCTCTTATGGATACGTAAAATCTACACCGTTGCCAGTGCTGGTAGGCAGTGTAGCTGGGTTGGTGTATTTGGTGCCAAAACCACTGCTGACGTCCCAAGGGTAAGCAGAAACATAGGGTGATCCGCCGTGCGCTACAGCAATAACATCGCCAGCAAGCGAAAACGCTACTTCGTTACCCGTACTGGCGGGAAGGGTCGCAGGGTTGGCATACTTAGTACCGAAGCCTGAGCCGCTCCAAGGGTAAGCAGAAATATAGGGTGAACTGTTATGCGCTACAGCAATAGCGTCACCAGCAGGGCTGAACGCTACGCCATTACCATCGCCAGCAGGCAGTGTAGCTGGATCGGCGTATTTAACCCCAAAGCCCGTACTGCTATCCCATGGATAAGCGGACACGTAGGGTGTTACATCGTGCGCTACAGCAATAGCGTCACCAGCAGGGCTGAACGCTACGCCTTGGCCGGTGCTAGGAGGCAGTGTAGCTGGATCGGCGTATTTAGTACCGAAACCCGTGCTGCTATCCCATGGGTAAGCGGACACAAAGGGCGTGGTAGTGTGCGCTACCACTAGGGCGTCGTCAGTAGGGCTGAACGATACACCGTTACCCGTACCGGCAGGCAGTGTAGCTGGGTTGGCGTATCTAGTGCCGAAGCCTGTACTGCTGTCCCATGGGTACACAGAGACGCGGGATATACTAGAGCCGACGGCGAAAGCATCGCCCAAAGAGCTAAACGCCACACCGCCAACAGTCGCGCCAACAGGCAGTGTAGCTGGATCGGCGTATTTAGCGCCAAAGCCAGTGCTGCTCCATGGGTAAGCGGACACATAGGGTGTTGTAGAGTGAGACACCGCAACAGCATCACCCGCAGGGGTGAACGCTACGCCTTGGCCGGTGCCGGTAGGCACTGTAGCTGGGTTGGCGTATTTAGTACCGAAGCCTGAGCCACTCCACGGGTAGGCGGACACATAGGGTGTTGTAGAGTGCGCTACTGCGATGGCAGCGCCAACAGGGGCACCTGTTTGGTACAGATAATTTGCCATCCATTTAGTTGTGGTGACTTTAATTGCCATAAGAGTGTTGTTTGGGGCAACTGCAATCGACCCTGTAGTTCCGTCTCCAAAAACCAACGTATCGCTGGTTATGGCTACTGCGACAACAGCCCCGCCATTTTCCACCGTAAAAAGTACAACCGTACCGATTGGAAACGCGACGCTGGAGTTGGCGGGGATCGTGTATAAGCGGGCAGAAGTATCCGACACAGGGTGGAATATCTGCTTGCCTGCGTCGCCCAACACCAACGTGTAGTTGGCTGATTGAATGTTCTGCGGATACTGCACCGCGCTCGATGGAAGCGCGGTGGATGTCCACCCCGTACCATCACTGGTCAGCACGTTGCCCGAAGTACCGGGCGAAGATAGCCCCGTGCCGCCATCGGCCACCGGGATAGTAGCTACACCAGTAAGAGGTGAAGTGCCGCTGCCCTTAACGTAACCAGTGAGCGAGGTAGCCCCCGTGCCGCCACCCGCGACCGAGACAACACCCGCACCCGCGCCGCCGACTTGTGCGTACACATCCCACGTGGTGCCGCTGTAAACAAACTGCACGCTGACACCAGAGATGTCACAAGTAAGGTCAGTGGCCGAGCCGTTGATGGTCGAACCGTTACGGCCAACGGTAAGGTTATTTGTGGCCCACGATCCTGCGCTGTCAACGACGATAACCTGATCGCCGACAGCCGGAGTGGCCGGAAGCGTAACCGTGAAGGCTCCGCCGCTAGTATCGGTCTGCACACCATCATTCGCAGAAGCGGTATAGTTAGACGTCTTGACCGTAGTGTACGTTATGCCACCGGCTGCGGGGAGCTGCGATACCCAAGCAGTGCCGTCGCTGGTTAGGACGTTACCGCTGGTGCCCGGCGAGGTTAAGCCTGTGCCGCCGTTGGCGACGTTCAGCGTGCCTGCGAGTGTGATCGTGCCGCTGCTTGTAACTGGGCCGCCCGACGTGGTCAGGCCGGTGGTGCCGCCGCTCACGTCGACGCTGGTTACCGTGCCGCTGTACTGGTCGGTCGCGTTGATTGTGATCGCGCCCGCCGCGTTGGTGATGCTGACATTCGTGCCCGCCGTCAGCGTCGCCGCCTCCCAACGAGCTTGCGCCCCGTCACCGATTAGGATCTGGCCGTTGCTGATTGGCGACGGCGCGTAGACGTCCGTAAGCCCTTGGAGATTTGGCTCGGCCTGCACGCGGATAAAGAGCGAACCGGAAACGCCTGAACCGGCGTTGACGACCGACGCCACAACGACCTTCGGCAGCGGTGCGATTGGCTCGACCTTCGTCAGGCCGCCAGTGTAAGCTGGGTTGTAGTAGAGGATGTCGCCATCGGCCCAAGTCTCGCCGACAGACGAACCCGTTGTGTTGATGCCGCGCACAATGCCAAAGCTGGTGATGTAGCCAAAGCCATTGTTGGCGATGTCCATCGTCGCCACACCCATAATATATTGGGGGTTCGTGACGCCGGTGGCGGGAGCGCCGGTCAATACGCCAGACGCGCCAACCGCGCCGGTGAACATGACACACTGGCCATCCGTGATGGCCGCGCTGGCCTTGATGCGGAAATACTGCTCAAGGCCGACTTGCTGCGTAACTGCGTCGTAGCCCATGCCGATGTCAATCGTGCCATCGTTTGAGTTCCAAGCAATCTGGCCCTGCCCGACGGTGACGCCGCCCGTTGTGTCGAAGGTGATGCTGTCGACCGTGCTGATCGCGCCGGTTATGCCCGACAGCGACGTGATGTCGCTGTTCGCGCCGGAGGCCGCTGCTCCGAGGTTTGAACGCGCGGTGGCCGCGTCTGTTGCGCCCGTGCCGCCGTTGGCTACAGCCAGCGTGCCGCCGAGGGTCAATGTGCCTGTCGACGTGATCGGGCCCCCAGTGAACGAAAGCCCAGTCGTGCCGCCGCTGGCGTCAACGCTGCTTACGGTGCCCGTGCCGCCGGTGGATGTGATAGTGAAGTTGGGGTACGTGCCTGTGACGGACGTCAGTCCTGCGCCTGTCAGTGACACAACCTGATCGGGCGCGGTGTTGACAACGGTGATCGAACCCGCGCTCGTTATCGGGCCGCCGGATACGCTGATGCCTGTGCCTGCTGTTAGGTCGACGCTCGTGACCGTGCCAACGCCTGTCACCGTCGACCAGTACGGCACGCCACCGCCGTCGGAAGTCAGCACCTGACCCGCGCTGCCCGCCGTTGGCGTCAGATACAGCTTGTCGTTGCTGGAGTATGCGATGGCACCGACAACAGGAGACAGACTGTTGCCGGTGCCTCCACGGGACAAGGGGAGCACGCCTTGAGTTTCCGTGGTGTCGCTCAGGTCCACCGCTGGGTGGACGTGATCTTCACGCGCGGCAACAGTCGAGACACCGGGAGATCCGGGACCGAGAGGCTCAGGCGTTGTAGATGAAAAGTTTACTGCAAATGATCGGTTGGCGGAGAGGTTTCCGCCGCCCGTTAGGCCATCGCCAGCCGTGATTGTGCGGCTGGTGGGGACGTAATTCGAAAGAACGATGGGCGTGTCTGTGACGCCCGTCACGCGGCCCTGCGCGTTGACGGTGAAGACAGGGATGCTGTCAGCCGCGCCGTAAGTGGCCGCAGTGACGCCCGTGGTGGTCAGACGGCTGTCGTCGACGCCCTCTGGCAATATGTAGAGCGTGCGGTTGGCCGACAGGTCTCCGCCGCCGCCCAGACCACTGCCTGTGTTGATTTCACGCGTGGACGGCACCGCGCCGACGGCGGCGATGTTCGTGAACTGAACCTTGTACGTGTTCCCCTCGATCACATACGGCAGGTAGCCGAGCGTGCTCGTGCCCAGATATTCTGGCAGACCCGTGATGCGGGTCGGGATGAGGTTGCTAGGTACATCACTCATGGCTCAAGGTAATCCTCTCCGTCCTCGGTGATGAGGAAGTAGTTGTCGTCTTGCGTTATGACACCGGCGGGATCGGTCCCGATAGGTGTATCTGGTCGCGTGAATGGTAGCACAATGTTGTCCGGCTGGCGAGCGGGAAGGCGATACGGATCGTACTGGTCGCGATCCTTCTCGCAGACCAACAGGCCCGGCGAGTTCGGGTCGGGCAGCAGGTCAGCCAGCGGCATCTTGATGGAGCAGCGTCCGCAGATGCCGATTGCCAGCGTCGTATTGCCGCGTGTGTTGAGAAAACGGGGCATCAGCCGTCCAGTGTCACGTCTGGGCGCGGAAAGCGCAGTGTAATGTCCTCTGGCTGCCGCGCAGGCTCGCGCCACGGGTCGAAATCGTCCACGTCGTCGAGGCAGACCTTCAGCCCCGGTATATTCCGGTCGCTGTACAGGTCATCAATGGGAAATTTACGCTTGCAGCGGTCACAAATGCCGATGCCAAGGTGATTTCGCCCGATGGTGTTGATGTAGCCCTCAACAGCCATGATTTTACCTCGTGTACGGCGAAATGTTGGGGGCAATCATCATCGGGCTGTTGTCGCGCTCTTCCATTTGCGCGATATTCAGCGAAATTGCCGCCTTTTGGTCCAAAATCGGGATCAAATTGACGTCAACTTCGACCAATTCAAGCGCCATTTTGGCCGCCAGACCCGAAACGATGGCCTCGAGCCAGCGTTGGGGCACTTCAACGTCCTGCGTCATCGTGCCGACGTCCATAATGTAGCGCTGACGCCACACAACGATCTGGCAGACGGTCGCGGCGGCGTTTGGCACCGGCCACATGTGCATAATTGGGTTGTTAACCTGACGGTCGAACCAGTATTGCAGCGGGCGGTTCGACTGAAACGCCTTATTCGGCAAATTTGTGTAGTCGTCGCGGTTCATGCGCGCCAACGGGATTTCTGTCGGCGTGTTTGCCAGATAAATTTGGCTAAATCCGAGCGTTCCTGACGTTGCGCGGACGCGGAAATACCGTGCAGCCACGCTGCTGTCGAGGTCGTACCACGTCCACTCGCCTGCGGCCGCTGTCGGCGTCTCGGATTGGATTTCGACCCAGACTATTCCGTCGTCTGAACGCTCAAGGACGATGGGCACGGCGGCGGCGGACCACAGGATGCCGACGTTGGCCACGAAAATGCTGTCGGTGAAGTCAACTTCGCGGTAGGTTGACGTGTCGTAATTGATGCCGGTCACCTGTTGGAGCCAGCGGAAGTTGCTGTTCAGGATGTCGACGGTGCCGTCGGTCATCGTGATGTCGCCCACGCCGTCGTACAGCGGGTAAATCTGCTTCTCGATGCACCAAAGCGGCGCGCCTTGGTTGGCCAAGTCGGAGAGGAACAGGTATAGCTGGTCGTTGGCGATGTCGATGTGTTCGGCGGTGATCTGTTGTGCCGTCAGTTTACAGCGGCGGATCGCGTTGTCGATAACGCGCCGCGTGTTAAAATTCGTCTGTGAAACTGTGTTAGAAAACGCCATGTGGTTGTGCTCGCATTGTTATCGCAGCAGCAAGCCGATGTCAGCAAGCACCTCTGGCGTTGGTGGTATAGCGCAAAAACTGCCCACCATCAAGGCGGGCAGTTCACTTGCGTATTATTTGCACTTGCCCTTTGGCATCGCCATCAAACCACCCTTGTTGCGGCGGACGATTGGCTTGTCGCTGTGGGCTGGAACAGCCTTCTTCATTATCTCTTTCGCCCTCTGTATGTCGCGATCCGTCAAAACGCCCGTTCCACGCGGCGCGGCCATAGCACCGGCGCGGGCACCGGCGCGGGCTGCGGCACCAGCCAAAGCACCAGCAGCGGCACCAGCCAAAGCTCCGCCGCCTATTCCACTAGCAGGGGTCTTCGGCATCGCCTTCTTCTTAGCGGGAGATACTCCGCCCGGTGTCATGCCAAGTTGTTCATTCGTCATGCGACGACCCGAGCTGTCGGTTGGGCGGGTCGAGACGCCCTCGACTGGTGGCTTGCGGCCCTCCATGCGGCGGCCTTCCGCTGCAATCTCAGCCATCGTGGCACGCTGGCCGCGTTCGTTGTACGTGCCGCCTTCTTCCGTGTAGTATTTTGTCCGGGTGCTATTTTTGAAGTCTTTCATGTCACTTACCTTTCTTGCGGGCCGCAGCCATATTATCGACTAAATTCGGGTAGGGCCGTCCGGCCGCCTTGGCGCGTGCCTTCGCGGATTTCTTTTTCTTCGCTGACAAGTCTTTTGGCTTGCCGAGGTCTTTCGGGCGCTTCTTGTCCCAGACGGGTTTTACTGCAAAGTCGCTCATATCAGCAATCCCATTTGCGTAGTGATAGTGCCTTGCGTGTCGGGCGACCCTTGTCGTCCTCCATCGGCCCCGGCATGCCTGACATGCGCGCACAGAAGCTCTTGCGACGTGCGGCTGCCTTTGGTGATTTCTTCGCCTGCTTGGCGCTGACAGGTGGCTTGATGTCTTGGCCCTGAGCGCGCAGCGATGCGCGGCCCTTAGCGTTGAGGCCACCCTCTGGGTTCTTCCCTTCCTTGCGCGTCCACGCGCCGCCGCCTTCGGCCATAGCGAGGCCGCCCTTGGCGAACGCTCGCGGCTGTGCTGGCACTGGGCCTTGCGGCTTAACGCCGAGCTGGCCCTGCTGCATTGGCTGCTGCATTGGCTGTTGCATCTGCGGCATGGGACGCATGGGCTGCTGCATAGGCTGCGGCCCGCGCTTTTTCACGCCCAACGCGTCGTCGATATGGTTCTTGGCCTTAAACAGCCGGAGATCGAACGCGTTGTCCATCATCAATCTGCGTAGGACTTAACCATCTCAAGCACAATCGAGTAGGTATCGCCCGCGCTTGCGCCAATGGTCGTGAACATGATGTCGCCGGTCTTGCCGGTGCCTGCGTTGTTCGGGAGCTGGATGCGCTTGCCGTGGTCGAAAGTGTACATGCCCGGCGCAAGGATCACTGCCGGAACGTCCGTGGTCGCGTCCCAGAGGACTGCGACGGACATGCCGTTGATCGAGGCGTGGATGCGGTCAAGCGTAACGCCGTCGCATGCCTTGCCTGCAAGGCTTGGGTTTAATGCCGAGACATCAACTTTGAGCACGGCGGTTTCGCCTGTGCCGTCGGAGATGTTCGTAAATTTCATTACGGCTTCGCGATCACCGTCGAAAACCGTTTGAGAGGTAACTGCGTCTGCCATCTTTATATTCCTCGATAATCAGGGGCCACCCGAAGGCGACCCCCTCTTATAGCATAAGACTAATGCTTAGTCATCAGCCGTTGTTTGCACGTACAGCATGGTGACGCGAACTTGACCCGTAGTCGGCTGACCGACTGAGGTTACAGTTGCGACAACCGTGCGGTTCGAACCAACGTCGTCCATCGCAGCAAGCTGTGCAGCGGTGAAGCCGTTCGAACGGCGGGCTGCCGTCTTCACGCTCACGCCGCTCAGGTACTGGGTGCCGCCAGAAGCGGTACCAGCCGAAAGCGTCGCGGATGATGCGCTGTCATACGCAGTCAGTACGTCAACGTAGAAGTCAACAATCTGCGAAGACGCAGGGATGTTGAACGTCGCGTTTTGTACCAATGTGGCGTCGAAGTCGATCAGCGCGGTTTGGCTGAGATAGGCGAGGCCGATGTTCGGTCCGCCGCTTTCGCCTGCGTTGCGGTCGCCAGAGGCGAGTGGTCCGCTCCAAGTAGTCTGTGACATTTAGTTTCTCCTTTAGAGAAGGGAGGGGAGCCGAAGCCCCCCAA
>Ga0222714_10005633_pt1 | contig 11848 bp, 12 predicted proteins | sample C33_3DmetaG_FD_165048 | JGI IMG/M metagenome (GOLD analysis project Ga0222714, IMG submission 165048) | Estuarine water microbial communities from San Francisco Bay, California, United States - C33_3D | ecosystem: Environmental > Aquatic > Marine > Unclassified | place: USA: California... | reverse complement strand
CTACTCAGCAGGTCGTGCTGCTGAAATAGCGCTGAAATAAGTACCAGAATTAGCTTTATCCGTATCTTGGATCTACGTCCCCCGGCTCAGTGACTTGCTTGCTTATCAGCTTTCTGATCCGACCGCAGACCAGAAGCAGGGAATAGTAAAAATCCTATCTCGCGACTTGATGAAAACAATACCTTTCTTATCGCTGCTGGCGACCATGCTCTTAATTTCGCCCAAGGTCTCAGCTCAAAGCATATCTGCTGGCGCATATCGAACGGCGATCATTGAAGATGGCAATCTGCTACTCTATGGCCTTTCCCTGGTATGGTCGCCGGATATTCCGACATGGGATTATTTATCCTCGTCAAACCTAGACAGGCTTTACAATAATGGGCTTCTCGTTGACTCAGGAGTAGTGAGTGTCGCTGCAGGCGACGATCATCTTCTTTACATCAAAGAGGACTCAAGCCTCTGGGGTGCAAGTACAGTATCTAGCAATGGAGCGAAAAAAGTATTTTACGCTGCTGCCTTTTTGTGGAATCCACTCATACCAGTTGAATTGCTCAAGACTGTGTGGATCGTCTTCGACATACTGGCTGGGGCAGCGTTTTTATATATCGATCGAAAGCTCCCTGACCTATCTAGGGAGCAACCGATCCAGGGTCCTTTGCCAGGTGGAAGCTCGCAAGTCGAGCAAGAAGATGTTTCAGTTCAAGAGCAGATCTCTTCTGACTCAGATTTTGTGAGTCAAACTGAAAATCCTGGCAGGATTAGGATAGCTTATTTATTGATTTTCGGTCAGTAATTTTTCCAATTTAACCCGGTATTTTTTTCTATAATTTTCGGAATGTTTGGGGGCTTCCAATTGCTTTATCTCACTTAGCATTTCCTCAGATAAAGAATGAAAGTCAACCTTTATATACTTTTGGGTCCAATTCATCATTTCAGCCAAAATAGGGTACAGGTCAACGCCCTTCTCAGTAAGATAGTAGTGTTTTATTTTGGAATCTTGTTTATCCGCAATAACATTCAGAATACCATATGATTGAAGCTTTTTAAGTCGATCAACAAGTAAATTTGATGCTATTTTTTCGGGAGATCTCAGAAACTGAGAATAGGTATTTGCTCCCATAAAAATGTCTCGGATAATCAATAAAGACCATTTATCTCCAACGAGATCTAAAAAAATATTTAAAGGGCAGTTTGATCTTAATTTCATAGATAATTCTGATAGATATCTTTTAAAATAACCTTCAATAACATAGAAGAAATTGTTCAAAGGTGTTTCTAATAGCTTAAAAGTAATTTTGTAATTATACTCTTTCGTTGTGTTGCAAAATTAAATATTATTTATGACTCCCATGATATATAGGATGAATTAAAGGAAAACAATTAAATGTATAATTCCTTAGTTCAATCGATGTAAACATAAAACCGTTACACTATAACGGTATAACGGTATAACGGTTATATCATTATTGCCCTTGCGCCAGCTCGCTCCTCCGCTAAAAATGTCCACTGGACATTGTCTTAACGCTCGGCCGCCCCTATTAATCAAAGTTGCAGCAAAAGTAAATCTATATGTAACTTAAGTTTTACTTGCCATTCTGAATAGGGTCAGTATTTGGCATTAGTTTATTAAGGATGAAATAAACCGGGCAGAATTTTGTCAGAGGACTGATAAGTTGAAGTCCACCAACAGCTACTGCGATCCACACAAAGTTCAAGTTGGATGTGTATAGCGTTAAGCCAGCACTGATTAAATACAAGACTCCTACAATAGCGTCATGTGCTCTTACTTTAGAAACATTTTTTTCCATATTTATTTATTTATTCCATTGCCGCAATAACTGGCGCCCCTAAAAGTCCGGCAACACAGTAAGTGTTTGTTAAATCCACTAGCTCAGCAAACATTGCTTCACGTTGCTGACCTAAGGTCATATGTGCTTGTACACCTTCGGGCCCACTGTATATTTCAGTTAAACCATAAAGAGTGTTTCCTGTTTCACCACTATTGGGATCGAAAGGATTGTTGAATTCTGGGGATTTAAATACAGAATAAGATAAAATAACGGGTTCTTGATCACCAGACAGGTGATGAGTCTCCCGCATAAACTGTTCATGTGTTGCTATAAACTGATCCATTCTTTCTGCAGCATCGTTCGGCACTACAAATGATACATGAAAACCAATGTTTCCTCTTTTAATACTCATAGTTTTAATTTTTTAGTTAGTAATTATTTAAATATCAATTAGACAGCCTACGACATAACTTGTCCTACAAAGACATTTACACCTGGATTTATAGGATTACCACTAATTCTACGAAAGGCAACTACCTGTCCTGTGTGATAAATTATATCCGAGAATGGTCCATTGATAAGATTCCAAAAGGGGGTGACAACTTCCTCTCCGTTCATATTTAATCGCACACTCACTTTTGAGAGATCAGGGTTTTCCTTAAGGGCCTTAAAAATTGCATCCAAATTGTTTAAAGTATTCTTGCGATAATCTTCAAATCCAGATTTCTGGTTTGAGAAATCATAAATTCTTCCTTCGAATGCATCTGCGATAGCATCGGTTAACATGGATATATGTTCAATGTTTTCATAGGTGGACCTCCCATCTTCACAAGGCTTATAATCCAAATCAATTTGTCGAAGGCCTTCGGTTGCCCAATAAAATCTAAAACCTATGCCTTCAATCATTCGAGATAATACGGTAGTAGAGGTAAACGAATCGGAGTAGGGTCCAATACTTGAAAAGGGTAAATTGTTCATGAGAAAGTGATCGGTTAGAAGTTGTGTTTAAAATTAACATTTATTATTTAAATATGCAACAGAGCTGCAGAACTATTTCAGTACTCATCAACAACGCTCAGGTTCTACCTCGATTTGGTGGACACTTCTAAAAAGACCGATCTTGGTCCCGTGTGTGTGATTAGGTAGACTTGTTTCTTATTAAAGGATAAGATTGTATTCTCGTAGGATTGTGGTGCTATTTCTATCCGCAATCGAATCCTAAACTCTAGCAATATGAAACTCTTTCTGATTCTACCACTTTTATTTCTGGGCTGCTCGAAAGGAGCCAGCGATGTTCCCATTGACATACCCTACGCAGGACCAAATGAAGGGGACATTTACGAAGACCTACTCACGGGAGAACGGATTGAGGCTCTTAAATCTTCAGTGTTATGCGGGGAATCATTCGATGCTGCGGAAGAAGTGCACGAAGCACGAAATTTAGAGTTGGATCAAATTACACAGGATGATAGGAATTAGATGGAGGAAGGAAAATTTGCGGCTATGGTACTATCAAATTTGATTCCATTTAAAGGCTTTGACGACGAACAAAGGGATAGTCAATGCTTCACCTATCTCAAGTCGGTATCGAAGCGTTTTCTAACGTTTGGTGTGGTCTATTACATTTCCCATGAAGACATTGGACAAAGATGGAAAAGGCTAGAGTGATCCTTCATTTACAGGGAATGTTCACCGCTTTTGAATCCGTTTAGGACGAAGACAGTTGGGGCCTTTTTTAGTGAGGATTTTTTTGAAGGCAAGATTTTTCAACTTTCGATTTCTCCAACGCTAGGGGAGCCTTCAATATCATCCCAGTACGACCTACTCGTTACTAATGGCTATGTCTGTACATGGGAAAAGGCCAACACCAAATCAGAGACCAGTCGGAGAAAAAATAAGCGCACAGTAAGAGGGGGTAGCCAACAAGTTCAAAAAGGCTTTTGCCCCCTCCCTCCCCCTAGTTGCTTTGCTGGTTTCAGAAGGTTAATATCTGCTTATTGACAACCAAGTGTTGTCAGAATTGATGAAACACACTAACTACTGCAAAGTGGTCAGAAGTCGAGGCTGTTGGAGGTCAACGAGTTACAAGGCGCGGATGAGAACGACGTTCACACGAGGAAAGCGCAGCTTTCCGACACACGAAACGCCAACGGCCTTGACTGATGAGAAGCGTAGCTTAGAATAAATTCGCCCGTCACTTCCACCGACCTCAGGGCCACTCCGTTGCTGCTAAATGTTGGAAAATGAGTCTCCCTTAAATCCATCGTTAGAGAACGGAGCGTTCTAATTGGGCAGATCCTAGCTCCCGAGAACACATTTCCCTCTTTGAATTGAAGGAGGCCATCCATATATTCGAACGCCTTTTTTCACCCTCAACGCTTTCGACATGATGGGTAACATAATATTGTCTTTGAGATACTATCTGCTCCCGACCTCTGCAGTTTTCTTCCGCTTACCCGTTGTGGGTTCCGTGGTCGTACTATGGATGGCATGCTTGCTTCAGCCGATAGCGACCGTCTCTGCCCAGACTATGTTTTTGGGACATGAACTTAGCTGGGTTGGATCGGACTCACTTTACGAGGCCCTGGATGGTCGGCCCAAATTCAAGGTCAAGGTGATAAACCGATCTAGCGCGTTTACTCCAGATCGGGTGGTCGTCTCTTTTTCGTCGCCTGATTACCCCAACCCCGGTGGCGGATTCGCCAATTTCCCCAACGGAGGCTTCATCAAGCTAGCACCTGGGGATTCGATGATCGTGTCGGTGTGGTCGAGCGGTATTTTTGAGCATCCGCGGCAAGATAAAGATGCAAACGGGGTGTTTCAGCGAGAGGTTGGTTTGCGGTTTTTGAAGGATGTGTTTATGGAACAGGAATCGGCCTATCTTTCGAGGAAAATGACCTTCATTGAGTGGCCCCGCCCTTTGACGTTGGAGCGCGTTACCGGCCCTATGCAGGTCACGGTCCATATTCCCGCTGTCGATGCTAGTCCGGTGGCCAACGAATCTCCAGAGGTCTTTGTTGGACTTCGAACCCCCGGCTCGGAGATTATCCAGCTGACTCGCAAGCCCCCAGGGCAACCGATCGATCTGGACATCTCCTTGCTGCGACGGAGTGACTGGCACCTCGTCGTGGATGCACCCGGCCATTTAAGATCGGTGACCAGGCTGGACCCCTCGATTGCCGATACTGTGAAAGTCATATTGCGATCTGTAACGAGCGAGATTCCACGGTTTGAACTAATCAGGGTAATTGATACCCCAATGGGATTCTGGCGTGGGGCCGTTTCAGAGTCGGAGCAGACCGTTGTCTTGTTCCCCGGTCAGGAGAATTTTGTAAATACTGCGACACTGGAGGCGGCTGCCGAAGTAAGAAAGTCTGGCGTGATATACAAAGTAAGCTTCACCGGTCAGGTGCTCTGGACCCACGAAGCCGACTGGGAGATGTGGGGCGGCGACATGACCCCCGACGGCCGGTGGGTAGCCTATGTGGAGAATCCTGGTTTTGTAATGGGAGCACGGGATCGTCACCGAATGGTTGTTCTGGACGGACTTACTGGAGATGTTTTTTGGGACCTCACGGAAGAACCGTACACGCCAATGGGTCGACGGCTGGAATCCCTCTCCCTCAAACTATCGTCTGATGGAAGCTTAATTGCGGTCGGCTCTAGTGCTTCGGGCAAGGTTTCTTTATTCGATCGAGAGCGGCGCGAGCTCGTTTGGGAGCAACCAGATGACCAAGGGTTTGGACAGGTTCGAGAGATGTTGTTCAGCGTGGATGGACAGTTCCTATATGTCGGAAGCGGGGACTCCCATCTGCGAAAGCTCGAGGTAGGAACCGGTCAGGTGGTGTGGAAAGCGTTCATTGGAGGCTGGCCTTTTGTTAATGGCTTAACGCTTTCCGCTGACGGCAGGTATCTCTACACAGGAACGAAATCTAAGGATCTGACCAAAGTGGATGAAGCGACGGGTCACGTCGTTTGGCAAAAGGAGGTTTCGAATTTCGACGCGGCAGAATCAGCTGATGGCCGTTACATAGCGACGTTCGGGGGCAGGATTGTGAGCGCAGAGGATGGCACGTATGTTGGTACCGCAGCGGATAGGGCCGTTTTTCTGGAAGCGGGCGATTTTTTGATAGGAATCGATCGAGGTGTTACCACCTACGACCTCGGTGGACGGCAGTGGGCTCAGTCTCAGACGTCTGGAATAAACGAATGTGGCGGCTGCCAAGTGCAATGGGGGTACGTAACGCAAGACAAACGTTTTGTAATAGCTGCCGCGCGCGATATGACGAACTCGTCCGCTATACCAGGGCCCGGCATCGCGTTTTATGAGAGGATGAAGGGTACCTCTCTATCGGTGGAAGGCGGCGAAATGGTTGGCACAACGCAAAAATTCGAGCTAATGCCATCTTATCCCAATCCGTTTAATCCTTCGATTTCCATCCCCTTCCGTTTGAATCAGGCTGCCCACATCCGTTTAGAAGCGTTCGATATGCTAGGACGTCGCGTCGCCGTTCTTGTCAAAGAGTGGCGCCCTGTCGGCATTCACACCGTGCAGTTTAATGCTGCCGGTCTTGCTTCAGGCCCCTACTTGATAAGGATGGAAACTGGAGAGTTCGTTGCAGCACAGCAAATTGTACTACTAAAATAGAACGCGTTTTTCGGAACGCGTTGATGGGCTGGTTAACCATGACGCCCTTGCACGGGGTGACGGGACTGCTATGTTTTTACTAAGCCGGATGCTCCAAGAGGCCTTGGTGGAAAGGGTGCCGTTTTGGGAAAAGTCTCGGCTCCAGATTACGATTTTCAATCCCACCATCAGTCGGCATTGGGTTAGGCGACTCCCATATCAATTGAGCAAGACGTATTTTATTGCAGACCTCCAATTTAATAGTGGGCAACAAGACCCCGCCTTTTACATGCGCATTATCTCGTGCTTGTTCATATTCGTCCTTTTTGCTGCTGGTAGCGCCAGCGGTCAGTCGCAGGCTGTTAGGCCAAGGATGGCCAAAAATAGAAAGGCGTATAAAAAGTTGATCAGCTTCATGGCTGAATAAAGTGGACTATATGGTCGATAAACACAAAGGTATGAATAAATCTCATTCCTTTGACAACTATTGCTGAAAAAATTGACAGAATTAACTTACGTATTCTTATTAATTCATAAAAGGTTCCCTAAATCTGTCACGAAGAAGAGTTTTGTGCCCTACGCCTTCAGTCAAATAGGATGAATAGCACCGATTAGCGCTTCCGCCACCCATAAACAGGTCCGTTGTGGAAGAAACCAAGCGGCGCGACAACGCCATCTTTTTTAAAGACCATTCCGTTTTTCATCACAAAACGTACGTCTCGAATGGCATTAATATCTTCGAGCGGGTTTTCGGCTGTAGCAATGAGGTCGGCAGCAAAACCTACTTGAATCGGGCCGCGTGAGTTTTGCAGTTCGCTAATTTCATATCCGTTCGTAGTCATAACTTTTAAGATTTCCGCATCGGGAATGCCGGCGGCGAGCCATGTGCGGATAAATTCAACCGTTAATTCGCCACGCGTTAAGCCGGGAATGTAGTAGTCGGCGTCGGTTGAAAAGGCTAGTTTTACGCCCTGGTTGTAGGCGTCGCGGAGCATAGCGACGCGACGCTCCCACCGCTCATCACTGGTTGGGCGCATGAAATCGGCTTTGGGCGTTTCCGTGCCCACGCGCCATATCCCTTTGGCGGCCATCATTTTATGGAGTTCTTCGTCCATGGCATTATCGTGGTCGAGCGACCACAAACCCGCTTCAATGGCTCGGCGAGCGCCTTCGCGCGTTTGCACATGGCCCGACACTTTTTGCCCCGCATTCGCTGCTTCAGAAACGAAAAGCTTTAATTGATCGACGGTATAGGGGTAGGCTTGGCAATCCACACACACCTTAATGACTTTCGCGCCGTAATGGATATTGCGGCGGATAGCCTTTACAATTTCGTCATTGGTGTCTGCGTTCAGGTATTCAGGATATACCGTGTCCTCCATTTCGGGCGTTTCATAAAACTGCCCTCCAAAGGCGCCAATAATGATGCCGCTATTGATAATGGTTGGACCAGGTACCCAGCCCATTTCAATGGCCTGACGAATAGCCGTATCGGCATACAGCGCGTTATTTCCCAAGTCCCGAACAATTGTAAAGCCGGAAGCTAGCTTCTGAAATCCCGTGCTCATAGCCTGAATGGCCCTTAGTGGCGTGGAATCCATGATCACAGTTTGGTAGTAATTCCAATTCTCTGGTGTTTCCTTATAGGTAATGGCGAGGTGATCATGCGCGTCCACGAGTCCGCCAAATACCCATTGATCGGACAGATCAACCACCTCGGCATCGGCCGGAATAGCAACATTTGGCCCAATTTCTAATATCGTGCTGCGGCCGGTTTGCGGATTGAGCTCAACCAAAACAATTTGGTTGTGGGTAACCGTTGAAGTGGCGGTGTCAATCAGGTGGCCTGCTTTGATGGCTGTTTTTTGAGCCAAAGCAGCGGAAGGAAGGAAAATGAAACAGCAAACGGTCAGAAGGGAAAAGCGCGTCTTCATGATGTCAAATCCGAATTCAAGATGGATCGGCAAAACCTAGTGTTTCACAGAATGGAGTGATGATCCGTAAAACGAAAGAGGGTAGGCCGATTTTTTAGTGGGCTGAACAATAGTAATCGGAAAGCCCGGATTAATGCAAGTGGCGTGAAGTCGAACATGCAAAGCGAACCGACAGGAATGGCTCGCGTTTACACAACAAGAATTCATTCCTTAAACGCTGTTCACCATGGCAACGATTATTGCTTCCGTCGTCATCCTTTTATTGGTCGTTGCCATGTTCGCAACGCGCATTTTGTTGGTGAAGGATGGCGAATTTCGAGGGACCTGTGCCTCCAACAACCCGATGCTTAAAAACGAACTGGGTGAATGCACAGTGTGTGGTCAAAAGCCTGGTGAGCCGTGCCTGAATGAGGCCGTTGCTTAAACGACAGGACTATTCACCGTATGGGAATCCGGTAGAACGGGTTTCGGCGAACTCACCGGACTCGGTTCCGAGAATAAAGAAGGCTTCTAGGCCAGGGCGCGAAGCGACGAAGGCGCGAGCGCCCTCTTCTCCCATCACCATAAACGCCGTGGCATAGGCGTCGGCTGTCATGCAGTTGTCGGCGATCACGGAAACACTCAACAACGAACTGGACCGGGAATAGCCGGTTGTGGGATCGATAATGTGCGCATAGCGTCGGCCCTCCACTTCGTGATAGTTGCGGTAATTACCTGACGTTGCCATGGACCGATTGATCATTGGCACAATCTCTTGGGTTTCCTGCTCCGACATAGCGTCCACAGCCGGTTTTTCAATCCCCACTTTCCAAGGCCGTCCAGCGGGATGTTGGCCTTGCGTTCTCACTTCGCCACCGATTTCCACAAAGTAGTCGGAAATACCATGGGCGGCGAGCAGTTCGGCCACCACATCTACACCATACCCCTTTGCAATCGCACTAAAATCCAAATTCGCCCCGGGATTGCTTTTGCGAACAAAAGCCAACGTAGAATCGAGTTCAAAACTCTCGAAATCGACCAAGGCCAATAGGGAGTCAACGGCGGCGCTGTCCGGAATCGATGACGTGTCCACCGGACCAAACCCCCACGCGCGCACGAGTGGCCCAATGGCAGGGTTAAACGCCCCTTTGGTATCGGTGTAGATGCGTTTGGAGGCCACAAAGATGGTTGAAAAATGAATATCTACCGGGTGCCACACGGTGGTGTCCGAAGAAGCATTAATCACCGAAATAATGGACGAATCGATGTAAGTGGATACCGAGGCATTCAGTGCGACCAACGCACTATCAATAGCAACCTGAATGGATTCGGGTGACGCGACAGAATCGGGTTCTCCATACGATACGTGGTACGTGGTCCCCATGGTTTGGCCGCCCAACTGTACCAGTGACAAGGAATCGGAGCCGCAGCCGCCGAAAACCACCACCACAAGTAGGCTCAACAAAGTCGATCGGCGCGCCGAGTTAGACACCCAACGGGCCACCGACCAGGTCTTATCCAAAGTCGTCAAACGCGATTTTTTCATTCGGAACACCGAGGTTATCCAGCATGCCAAGGCTTGCCTTCAACATCGGGCCAGGTCCACAGAGGTAGTATTCAATTTCCTCTGGCTCTGGATGCTTGCTCAAGTAGTTGTCGTACAACACTTGGTGGATGAACCCAGTTGGACCGGTCCAATTGTCCTCTTCTTTAGGCTCGGAAAGCGCAATGTGGTATTTGAAGTTCCGGAATTCTTTCTCGATGGCTTCAAATTCTTCTGTGTAGAAGAGTTCTTTCTTCGAGCGACCACCGTACCAATACGTTACTTGGCGACCCGTTTTCAAGGTGTGAAAGAGGTGGAACAGGTGCGAACGAAGGGGCGCCATGCCGGCTCCACCACCGATGTACACCATTTCTTTGTCGGTGTCTTTGATAAAGAACTCACCAAAAGGACCAGAAATGGTCACTTTGTCGCCGGCTTTCAAATTGAAGATGTACGACGAACAGATACCTGGATTCAGGTCAGCAAACCCATTTTTAGAACGGTCCCAAGGTGGAGTCGCAATACGAATGTTAAGCTTGATGATGCTGCCTTCTGCAGGATGGTTAGCCATCGAGTAAGCGCGAACCACCGGCTCTTTAGAGACCATTTTAAGGTCCCACACATTCATGGAGTCCCAATCTTCGTGGAATCGGTCTTCAATAAGGAATTCTTTGAAGTTGACCGTTACGGCCGGGACGTCAACCTGAATGTAACCGCCTGATTCAAAGTCTAGGTGTTCTCCCGGAGGAAGCTGTACCACAAATTCTTTGATGAAGGTCGCCACGTTTTCGTTGCTGATAACCGTGCATTCCCATTTTTTAATCCCAAAGACTTCTTCTGGGACTTTAATGGACATGTCTGATTTGACCTTAACCTGGCAACCCAAGCGCCAGTTGTCCTTTTGCTCTTTGCGTGAAAGGTGTACCGCTTCGGTTGGCAAAACATCGCCGCCGCCTTCTAAAACCTGGCATTTACACATGGCGCACGTTCCACCGCCACCACATGCTGAAGGCAAATAAATCGCCTTTTCGTTCAAGGCAGTTAGCAAGGTCGAGCCGGGAGAAACCAGTAACGGGTTCTCCGTGTCGCCATTTAACACCACCGTAAGATCGCCCGAAGGGATCAGTTTTTCTTTTGCATACACCAACAGGCCAACCAATGCCGTAATCAGGAGGCCGGCCGTTGCTACACTTGCTAGAACTACAGAGAGGATATCCATACGATCCGTTATCTAAAATTTCTCGTTGAGCTAGAGGCTGATACCAGCAAAACTCATGAAGGCAAGACCCATTAGGCCTGTGACAATAAACGCGATCCCCAAACCTCTCAAAGGAGCAGGAATGTGAGAATAACGAAGCTTTTCGCGGATTGAAGCCAAGGCCACAATAGCGAGGAAAAAGCCAAATCCAGATCCGATGCCAAACACAACCGATTCGTCAAAAGCGTATTCACGCTCAACAATAAACAGGGCACCACCTAGGATGGCACAGTTCACCGTGATGAGCGGCAAAAAGATTCCGAGTGCGTTGTATAGGGGCGGAAAGAAGCGTTCGACAATGATTTCAACCAGCTGCACCATCGAAGCGATAGTCGCGATAAACACGATGAACTGAAGAAAAGTCAAGTCAACGGTTGCCAGAGCAGGCGAAATGAATGCCAAGGCCCCTTCTTTCAGAAAATAGGTGTTTACCAACCAGTTGATAGGCGCCGTGATACCTAAAACGAAGATAACGGCAACGCCCAATCCGATTGCGGTTTTGACCGTTTTGGAAACGGCCAAAAAAGAACACATGCCCAGAAAATATGCGAGGATCATATTTTCGAGGAAGGCCGACTTGATGAAGATGTTTACGAGATCCATTTCAATAATTGTTTATCGAAGACAAAACTTCGGCTTGTCTAGGAAGCGTCGATCAATTTCGTATTGCGGGAGCGCTGAATCCAGATTATGATACCAATGATGAACATGGCAGCA
>Ga0222714_10005631_pt1 | contig 11849 bp, 12 predicted proteins | sample C33_3DmetaG_FD_165048 | JGI IMG/M metagenome (GOLD analysis project Ga0222714, IMG submission 165048) | Estuarine water microbial communities from San Francisco Bay, California, United States - C33_3D | ecosystem: Environmental > Aquatic > Marine > Unclassified | place: USA: California... | reverse complement strand
GTCGCTGGGATCATTGTCGGCGTGGTCGGCCTCACCGGTCTTGGCCTCAAGTTCTCGGCGATGATGCTTGCCTTCTCGGGCGGCAATATCGTGCTGGCTCTGCTCCTCGTGATCCTCGCCAGCCTGATCCTTGGCATGGGCCTGCCGGTCACGGCGGCCTATATCGTGCTCATCATTCTTGTTGGCCCGGCGCTTACCCAGGAGTTCGGAGTGCCGCTCTTGATCGCGCATCTTGTTGTCTTCTGGTATTCACAGGATTCCAACGTGACACCACCGGTCGCACTCGCAGGTTTCGCGGCCTCGGCCATCTCGGGGTCGAAGCCAATGGAGACGAGTTTCCAGGCTTGGAAATACGCCAAGGGCCTATACCTCATTCCGCTGTTCATGGTGTTCAATGAGTCGATCATTCTGGGCGGACCATTGCACTATGTTTTGTGGAACGGCTTCTTGGCGATCATCGCGCTGGTGGCTTTTGCGGCCATGCTCGAAGGCTTCCTCTTTGCCGCGCTATCTGTCGCACTTCGGATGCTTCTCGCGCCCGCTATTGTCCTTGTGTTCTGGCCCGATTTCCGCTTGGAACTTGTCGGAGTGATCGTGATGCTTGGCGTCCTTGGCCTGAACTGGTCGGCCGGGCGCAAGATCGCGTCCTAACCGCCAGTCACGGACATCACCCAAATGCACGACATCTCGCCCGAGCTTCTCTCTGAAATCCGCGCCCGCTTTGCCCATGTGGATACCTGCCCCTTTGAAGGCGAGCGCGTCTTCTTTGAAAACGCCGGCGGTGCGCTGACGCTCAACTCTGTTGTCGAGACCTCGGCCAAGTTTGCCGCGATCCCCGACAATCAGGGCCGAGACAATCCCGCCGCCAAGGCGCTGCAGGCGATCATCGACCAGTCGAAAGAAGATATGCGGGTGCTCTTTGGCGCGCCGAAAGGATCGTTCTTCGTTGGCGAAAGTGGGACAGAGCTACTTTTCCGCCTGATCAGCGCCGCCATTCTTGCGGCACCTCAGGGCCGCGTGCTTGGCTCGACGCTCGAACATCCCGCCTCGCGCAGCGCCTGCGATCGTTGGGCAAAGATCGCGGGCAAGCCCTATATCGCCGTGCCGCATGACGTGGAGAAGGGGATCGTGACGGCAGAACACTACCTGCCCGAGATCACCCAAGATACCGTTGTCGCCACCATCCTGCACACCTCGCCGGTGACGGGTATGGGCGTTGATATAGCCGCGATATCGAAGGCAATCCGCAAGGTCGCGCCCGATTGCCTCATCATCGTCGATGGCATCCAGCACGCCGCCCATGGCCGCCTCGATATCGAGAGCTACGGCATCGATGGCTATGTGATTTCGCCCTACAAGGTGTTCTCGCGGCATGGCTATGGTGTGGCTTGGGTCTCCGACCGCCTCGCCAAGCTGCCGCACAACCACCTTCTCAACGCGCCCGGCGGCCCGTGGGAGATGGGCACGCGCGATACCGGCGCCTATGCGACCTTTTCAGATGTTGTCGGCTACTTCGAATGGCTCGGCAGCCGCGTGACCGACAGCATCGACCGGCGCGAGCGCATCCGCGCGGCTGGCGAAGCGATTCATGCCCACGAGGCACGGCTGACGAACGCGATGCTGCACGGCTATGGCAACCTCAAGGGCCTTGCCGATATGCCCGATGTGATCATCGTCGGCGGCGTGGATAATCCCGCGCGCGAGGGGCTTGTCTCGTTCGCGATCAAGGGCAAGCCATCAACCGAGATCGTCGAAGCCCTGCGGCTCAGGGGCGTTCGGGTTCATACCCGCAAGGCCGATCATTATTCGGGCAATATCCTTGATCCGATGGGCCTCGATAGCTGCGTCCGTGTCTCGATGTGCCACTACAACAGCGAGGTCGAAGTGGCCAAGTTCCTCGCTGCGATGCAGGAAATCGCCTACGCCTAGGGCGTTTTGCGGAAGATCCGCGTCGAGCGGAAAATCTCTTCCAGCTTTTCGATCCGCTCGCGCGACTCTTCCCAGTCGCGCGATTGAACATCGGCGATCAGCGCCTCCGAGATCAGGTTGATCGCGATGGTTGAATCCCAACTGGAGGGAACTTCGACCATCGCATTGAACGTGTGATTGGCGATCTTGCTGACCGGCGATCCCCACTGATCGGTGAAAAGGATGATGGTCGTTCCCTGCTCCTTGGCAAGCCTCGCGAGTTTGGCCAGTTCGGATTCATAGCGGCGGATATCAAAGAGGATCAGGACCGAACTCTCGTTCATGTCGAGAAGATATTGCGGCCAGACGTTGGGCGATTGCGCGAGCAGCGTCACGTTGGGGCGGATGATCTGAAGGTGGTTGAAGAGATAGTCCGCGTTGGATCGGGTGATCCGCCCGCCCGTGAGATAGACCGCTCTTGTCGGATCCGCGAGGATTTCGGCCACGGCATTGAACGTCGCCGGAGCGAGCCGCTCGATCGTATGTTGAAGATTATCGAACACCGCTTCTGCAAAATCGCGAAAGGCCGGTGAGTCGGAGCGATTTGCAAGCCAGCCATCGCGCTTGCGGATCGGCTTCTTGATCTGGGCCGAGGCCTCTTCCCGCAGCGCGCCCTGAAACTCGGGAAACCCGTCAAAGCCGAGTTTGCGCGCCATGCGGATCACCGTCGGGGTCGAGACATTTGCAACCGCCGCAAGCTTGGTGATCGATTGCAGCCCGGCGATCGGATAATCGCGCAACAGGACGTCGGCCAACTGGCGTTCTGCTGGCGTCAGCGTCCCGGTATTGTCCTGAATGATCTCTTTGACGATGCGGTGATGGCGTGGCTTCATCTGATACTCTGTAATTTTCTCTACAGACTAAACCCCCTCCGAAGCGTCGTCTACGAAATTTTCTTGACAGGTGAAAAATGCCTGTAGCTAATACTTCCATGAGCCGCCCTGCTGATACGCATATTCTCGCCCAGGAAGAGGGCCCCGCCGCTGCCGTTTACCGCGCGGAAGGCCGAGCGCCGGTCTTGCTTGTCTGCGAACACGCCAGCTCTTTCGTTCCCGCTTCGCTGTCCGGCTTGGGCCTCGCTCCGGCCGATCGTCTGAGCCACGCGGTCTGGGATATCGGTGCGGTCGACATGGCGATGCACATCGCCGACCTTCTGGATGCCCCGCTTGTTCATTCGCGCGTCTCGCGGCTGGTCTATGATTGCAACAGGCCGCCCAGCGCCGCTTCGGCCTTTCCCGAAAAGTCCGAGACCATCGAAATCCTCGGAAACCGCCAGCTTTCCGAAAACGACAAGGCCGCGCGGATCCGCGAGGTCTATGAACCTTTCCGCCAACTTGTCGCCTCGACGCTCGATAGCTTTGCAACCCGCCCCGCCATGATCACGATCCACACCTTCACGCCTACTTGGTTCGGCTCTCCTCGCCTGACCGAACTGGGCATCCTCCACGACGAGGACGACCAACTGGCCGAGGCTGTTCTTGCTGCAGCACGGAGCCAGACCTCGCTCCGGGCCGAGCTTAATCAACCCTACGCCGCCGTCGATGGCGTCACGCATACGTTGCACGAGCACGCGATCCCGCGCGGTCTTGAAAACGTGATGATCGAGGTTCGCAACGACCTTGTCTCCGATCAGGCCGGTGCAGACCGGATCGGAACCATGCTCGCCTCGGTCTTTGCCGAGGCACTCAACCTGCCAACCACCACGCCACAGGGAGCAACGTGATGGGATTGATGAAAGGCTACATCAGGGTCGTCGACGGTCTTAACCGCCGGATCGGACGCATCGTGATGTACGGGATTTTCGTCATGATGGGGATCTTGCTGTGGTCGACCTTCTCCAAGGTTGGCAGCGATCTTGGCTTCAATATCAATCCCTCGCTCTGGACGCTTGAAATGGCCCAGTTCGCGATGGTCGCCTACTATATCCTCGGCGGCCCCTATTCGATCCAGCTTGGTTCGAACGTGCGGATGGACCTGATCTATGGCGAGCTGTCGAACCACCGCAAAGCCTGGGTCGACAGCATCAGCGTCCTCTTCCTGATCTTCTACCTCGGCATCCTCCTGTGGGGCGGCGAGGCCTCGCTGCGTGTCGACGGCACAAAGATGCAGCTGACCTCTATCCCCGATTCCGAATGGGCAGCCGTCGAAGCGGCGGCGCGTGTGTTCTGGGACGAGATCGCCTCGGAAAGCGAGACGAAGGCCAAGGTCGTCGATATCATCAAGAAGTATAACTCGGATATGGACAAGGCCGGACGGCCCTATCGCTATTCGTGATGAACCCGGTGTCCGGGGGGCAACCCCCGGGCACCTCAATTGGACTCGGGAGATTTAGATGTCGGAAACCCTCACCCTGCAACGACTGCGCGAACTGGCGGGCGAAAATGTTATTGATACGGTTCTGGTCTGCATGGTCGATATGCAGGGCCGCCTGATGGGCAAGCGCTTTCACGTCCAGAACTTTCTCGACAGTTCCCACGACGAGACGCACTGCTGCAACTATCTTCTCGCCACCGACCTCGAGATGGCCACACCCGATGGCTATGCCTCGACGAGTTGGCGCGCGGGCTATGGCGACTATGTGATGAAGCCGGATCTCACGACGCTGCGGATTGTGCCGTGGCTCGAAGGGACCGCGCTGGTGCTGTGCGATGTTCTCGATCACCATCACCACGAACCTGTCGCCCATTCACCCCGCCAGATCCTCAAGGCCCAGACCGCGCGGCTTGCCGCGATGGGTTACGAGGCGATGATGGCGACCGAGTTGGAATTTTTCCTCTTTGATCAGACCTACAAGGAACTGGCCGCCACCGGCTTTCGCGATCTGAAGCCCATCAGCGCCTATAACGAGGATTACCACATCCTCCAGACATCGAAAGAAGAGGCCGTGATGCGCCCCTTGCGCAACCACCTCTTCGCCGCCGGCATTCCGGTTGAAAACACCAAGGGCGAGGCCGAGGCCGGACAGGAAGAGCTCAATATCAAATATGCCGAGGCCGTTCTGTGCGCCGATCACCACACGATCGCCAAGCACGCGGTCAAGGAAATCGCCTGGGCCAACGGCGTCGCGGCGACCTTTCTTTCCAAATGGCATCATGAGCGGACCGGCAGTTCGAGCCATGTGCATATGTCGCTCTGGAAAGACGGCAAGAATGTCTTTCACGATCCCGAAGGCCCGCACGGCATGTCGGCCCTGATGGAAAGCTTTGTCGCCGGTCTTCTGGCCTATGCCACCGACAGCACCGTGTTCTTTGCGCCCTACATCAATAGCTACAAGCGCTTCATGAAGGGCACCTTTGCCCCCACCAAGATAGCCTGGTCGATCGACAACCGCACCGCCGGTTTCCGCCTCTGCGGCGAGGGCTCCAAGGCCGTGCGGATCGAGTGCCGGATTGGCGGCTCGGACATGAACCCCTATCTCGCGCAGGCCGCTTTGCTGGCTGCCGGCATCAAGGGGATGGAAGACAAGCTGAAACTCGCCGGCCCCACCAAGGGAGATATTTACGACGACACCAGCGTGCAGCATATCCCCTCGAACCTGCGCGATGCGACCGAAGCGCTCCGCGGATCAAGGATGCTGCGCGAGGCGATGGGTGACTGGGTGGTTGATCACTATGTACGCTGCGCCGAGTGGGAACAGGAAGAATTTGACAAGGTGGTCACCGATTGGGAGATCGCCCGCGGTTTTGAAAGGGCCTGACATGGGCAAGATTGTGCGCTGCATCTCCCCGATCGACGGATCGGTCTATCTCGAACGCGAAGCGCTGAGCGAAGGAGCGGCATTTGCCGCCACCGCGCGCGCGCACGCCGCACAGAAGGCCTGGGCGGCGATGCCTGTGAAGGAACGGGTCGCCCTTGTTCTGAAGGCCAACGACTATATCGGCCAGACCGTCGACCGCATGGCAACCGAGCTTGCCCACCAGATGGGCCGCCCGATCCGCTATGGTGGCGAATTCCGCGGCTTCAACGAGCGCCTGCAATATATGGCCTCGATCGCCGAAGACTCGCTCAAGCCCTACCTCGTCGAAGACAGCGGCGCATTCAAACGGATGATCAAGCGCGAGCCGATGGGCGTCGTCCTTGTCGTCGCGCCGTGGAACTATCCCTATATGACCGCGATCAACACGATCGCGCCCGCCCTGATGGCCGGCAACGCGGTGATCCTGAAACACGCGGCCCAGACCCTGAAAGTGGGCGAGCACTTGGCCGATGCCTTTGCCGCAGCGGGCCTGCCCGAGGGTGTATTCCAAAACGTTGTTCTCGACCACGAGACAACTTCGGCCCTGATCAGCCAGCGGGCTGTGAATTTCGTCAATTTCACCGGTTCTGTCGAAGGCGGTAAGGCGATGGAGCGGGCCGCGGCGGGAACGTTCATTCCCGTTTCGACCGAACTGGGCGGCAAGGATCCGGGCTATGTCCGCGCCGACGCCGATATCGACGCTGCGGTCGAGACGCTGGTCGACGGCGCGATGTTCAATTCCGGCCAGTGCTGCTGCGGGATCGAGCGCATCTATGTGCACGAAAGTCTTTATGACGCGTTCGTCGCCAAGACGGTCGACCTTGTGAAAACCTACCGCCTCGGCAACCCGCTTGACCCCGAGACCACCATCGGACCAATGGCAAACGCGCGTTTCGCCGCCGAAGTCCGCGCCCAGATTGGCGAGGCGGTAGCAATGGGCGCAGTGGCGCATATTCCGCTGTCCAATGCCGATGACGGCGGCGCTTATCTCACGCCGCAGGTCTTGACCAACGTGAACCACAAGATGCGCGTCATGCGCGACGAAAGCTTTGGACCCGTGGTGGGCATCATGAAGGTCAAGGACGACGAAGAGGCCATCGCGCTGATGAACGATTGCCAGTATGGCCTGACCGCCTCGATCTGGGCCGGCGATCCCGCCGCCGCCGAAGCGATTGGCGACCGGCTCGAGACCGGCACCGTCTTCATGAACCGCTGCGATTATCTTGATCCGGCGCTGTGCTGGACCGGCTGCAAGGATACCGGGCGCGGCGCGGGCCTGTCGGTCCTTGCCTATCAGGCCCTGACACGGCCAAAATCCTATCACCTCAAGAAAGCTTAGAAGATGAAACTTGCCGGTAACTGGTCCTATCCCACCTCTGTGCGCTTTGGCGCCGGGCGCATTGTCGAGATCGCCGAGGCCTGCCGCGTGGCCGGCATCCGCAAGCCGCTCTTCGTCACAGACCGCGGCCTCGCGGGAATGGAGATCACTGCCAAAACCCGCGCCCTGATCGAAGCTGCCGGCCTTGGTGGAGCGATGTTCTCGGAAGTTGACCCCAACCCGTCTGACATCAATGTCGCTGCTGGCCTCAAGGTCTATCGCGAGGGCGGATATGACGGCGTGATCGCCTTTGGCGGCGGTTCGGCGCTTGATCTGGGCAAGACGATCGCCTTCATGGCCGGCCAGACCCGCCCCCTTTGGGATTTCGAAGATGTCGGCGACTGGTGGACCCGCGCCGATTCTGCCGGCATTCACCCGATCGTCGCCGTGCCCACCACCGCCGGAACCGGATCCGAGGTTGGTCGCGCAGGGCTTATCACCAATTCGGAAGTCCACGAAAAGAAGATCATCTTCCACCCCAAGATGCTTCCTGCCGTCGTGATCTGCGATCCCGAACTGACCGTGGGTATGCCCAGGTTCATCACCGCCGGGACCGGCCTTGATGCCTTTGCCCATTGCGTCGAGGCCTATTCGAGCCCGCACTATCACCCGATGAGCCAGGGCATCGCGCTTGAAGGAATGCGGCTTGTGAAGGAATACCTGCCGCGCGCCTATGCGGACGGTTCGGATATCGAGGCCCGCGCCCATATGATGAGCGCCGCCGCGATGGGCGCGACTGCCTTCCAGAAGGGTCTTGGCGCGATCCACGCGATCAGCCATCCGGTCGGCGCGGTGCATAACACCCACCATGGCACCACCAATGCCGTCTGTATGCCCGAAGTGCTCAAGTTCAATCGCCCCGCCATCGAGGCGCGGTTCGACATGGTCGCCGCCTATCTCGGCATCAACGGCGGCTATCAGGGCTTTTGCGACTTCGTCGACGAGTTCAACGCCAGCCTCGGGATTCCACGGACCCTGGCCGGGATCGGCGTCAAGAACCCCGATGTCGATGCGCTCACCAAATCGGCGCTGAACGATCCCAGCGTCGGCGGCAACGCGATGCCGATGACCTATGACAACACCCGCGCGATGATCGAAGCGCTGCTCTGATCGCCCCCCCCGGCATCGGCCTTCCACTGTCGGTGCCGGGAAGCGATATGTTGCGCCCGAGCCGTGCAGGGCGTATTGCCTTGGAAAACGACAAGAGGCACGCGCATGGCGAATATTCTCTACAAAGGCGATCTTCCCGACGGTCTCGATCTCGGCCCCGTTGTGGCCATTGATTGCGAGACAATGGGCCTCAACCCCCATCGCGACCGCCTGTGCCTGATCCAGATGTCGGGCGGCGACGGCAACGTGCATCTCGTGCAGGTCGCCAAGGGCCAAACCGAGGCGCCCAACCTCTGCCGGATGCTCACCGATCCCGAGGTGGTCAAGCTGTTCCACTTCGGCCGGTTTGATATTGCCGCAATGTATCATACTTTCGGCGCTCTTGCGGCACCGGTCTATTGCACCAAGATCGCCTCGAAAATGACCCGCACTTTCACCGATCGACATGGGCTCAAGTATCTCCTGCAAGATCTTGTCGGCATCGATATCTCCAAGCAACAGCAGCAGAGCAACTGGGGTGCCGAGAACCTTTCCGACGCCCAGCTCGACTATGCGGCCTCCGACGTTCTTTATCTGCACCGCCTGAAAGAGGCGCTCGACGTTCTCTTGGCGCGTGAAGGCCGGACAGGCCTGGCGCAGTCGTGCTTCGATTTCCTGCCCGCGCGGGCGCTACTCGATCTCGAGGGTTGGCCCGAGATCGACATCTTCGCGCATTAGGGCGAATGGCGGCGAGGCTTGATCCGTGACGCCGAAGGACAACTTTTATTCGCTCTTCGTTAGCTGGGCGAAAATCATTCTCCCGATGGCCGGGATCGCCCTTCTGTCGACCCTGTTTCTCTTTGCGCGGAATACCGATCAAAGCAGCCTACCGCTGGCAGAGCTCGAGGAAATGGCCCGGTCCTCCCGCCTCACAGGCCCAACCTTTTCCGGCATTACGGATGATGGAACGATCTTTTCCGTTTCGGCCGGCGTCGCCGCGCCAGACCCCGAAGACCTGCGGGTGGTCAACATAGAACAGATTCGCCTCCTCCTTTCCGACCCCAAAGGGGCTTCGGTTGAAATCTCGGCCGCGAGGGCGACCTATGATGGCAATACGAATATCGTGAGCCTTCTGGGTTTGACCCGGCTCGTATCGTCGGTTGGCTACAGTCTCGAATCGCGCGGGATCACCGCCGATATCAGTAGCGGAACAGTGACGACTGCTGGCGCGCTAGAAGCTCAGGCGCCCTTCGGCGAGATCTCTGCCGGCGGCCTGACAATCCTGCGCGATGCCGCCACCGGAGGGCAGCAAATGGTTTTCCAAAACGGTGTACGGCTGGTATATCAGCCTAGGAATTAAGGGAGTTTGACGTGCGGTCGCTGAAAATCCTCGTTATCGGTCTTGTGGCTCTTTGGCCGTCCTTGGCTTTGGCGCAGGCAACAAGTCTGGCCTTGAACGGCTTCGAGTTTGATGGATCGGCCGCCATTGAAGTGACCGCCGATAGCCTTTCTGTCGATCAAAATACCGGCGTGGCAACCTTCATTGGCAACGTCATCATTGGCCAGGGCACGATCCGCCTTTCCGCAGGCGAGGTGCGTGTCGAATATTCGGATGATACCGGGGCGATAGCCCGTTTCATCGCAAGCGGCGGGGTCAGTTTCGTGACCGAGAACGAAGCCGCCGAAGCCGAGACTGCCAACTATGACCTGACCACCGGCATACTAGTGCTCTCCGGCTCGGTTCTTCTGACATTGGGAGCGTCGGCGCTTTCGGCAGATATGATGACGGTGTCCCTCAACGACGGGACCGCCCGCCTTGAAGGCAATGTTCGCACTGTCCTCGCACCGGGCGGTAGCTGATGAGCGACGCGCCGGCCCTCACGCTCACCGAAGGAACAGTCGGTCTCAAGGTCGTCAACCTTCGCAAGAGCTATCGCCGCAGGCCGGTTATCCGGGATGTGAGCCTCGAGCTTGGCCGCGGCGAGGTTGTCGCGCTTCTTGGCCCCAACGGCTCGGGCAAGACCACCTGCTTTTATTCCATCGCTGGCCTTGTGACCGCCGAAGGCGGGCAGGTCATCGTAGACGGGCGGGATGTATCAGGCTTGCCGATGTATCGCCGCGCCCAGCTTGGGATTGGCTATCTACCTCAGGAAATGTCGATTTTTCGCGGGCTGAACGTCGAAGACAATATTCTTGCAATTCTCGAGATTACCGAACCCGACCGAAAGGCTCGCCGCGAGAGGCTTGAACAGCTTCTGTCCGAATTTTCGATCGAGCATCTGCGCCGGGCCCCTGCGCTGGCTCTTTCCGGAGGAGAACGCCGGCGGGTCGAGATCGCTCGGTGCCTAGCGGCCGGGCCGAAATACGTCTTGCTTGACGAGCCTTTTGCCGGCGTTGATCCGATTGCGGTGGGCGAAATCCGCCACCTTGTCGCCGATCTCAAGAATCGCGGCATCGGCGTTCTGATCACCGACCACAATGTCCAGGAAACGCTCCAGATCGTCGACCGCGCCTATATCCTGCACGATGGTCGCGTTCTGATGAGCGGGACGACCGAAGAGGTGGTGAAAGACGAAGACGTCCGCAGGGTCTATCTGGGCGCCAATTTCCGCGCCTATTGATTTCCACCATCTTCTCCAGCGACTCATTGACAAATGACCGGTGCCTGTCGCCAAATGGGGGTGATGAAAGTCCCGGTGCACCCTCGCGTTTCCGCGCTGGCGTTTCCGCCAGACGAACAGGGCCAAGCCGGAAAATTCATCGAATCCCGCAAGCGCCAGATACGGAAACGCCCGGCTTTTCGGCCGCGCGCCGTCTTTGCGCGTTAGTTACGAAAAGGAGAAACGATGCGGTACCAGATCAGCGGAAAGCAGATTGATATTGGTGAGGCGCTGCAAACCCATGTCAAAACCGAGCTTGGAGAAACTGTTGGCAAATATGCCGGCCGCCCGACCGACGCGAGCGTGATATTTTCCAAGTCGGGGCACGAATATGTTTGTGAATGCATCGTGCACCTCTCAACAGGTCTGACGTGTCAGGCCCGAGACCATGCTACCGAGATCTACTCCGCCTTCGATGGCTGCAACGAGAAGATGGGAAAGCAGCTGCGCCGCTACAAACGCCGCCTCAAGGACCATCACAAGGAACGAGTCGAACCGGTTGAACTTTCGCTGGGCTCAGCCTATATCCTCGCCCCGACGGAAGATTCGGAAGATGATACCAGCGTCGAAGAAGTCGGCGCCATGATCATTGCCGAGACCGAAACCAAGATTCCCTCGCTTTCAGTCGGCGAGGCCGTGATGCAGATGGAATTGGCTCACGGTGCGGTGCAGGTCTTCCAAAACGAGAAGCACGGCGGCATCAATGTTGTCTACCGCCGGGACGACGGAAATATCGGTTGGATTGATCCCCGCTAGGCGGCAATCCAGAGGCAAAGCGCCAGAAGGCAGGTTCTATGCAGCTTTCGGACATTTTAAAGCCCACTGGGATTAAGGTCATTGCGTTCTCTTCCAGCAAGAAGAGGCTGTTCCATGATCTCGGTGAAATCGCTGAAGCGAACTATGGCTTGTCTGAGCAGACCGTCATCGATGCGCTGCTGGAACGCGAGAACCTGGGACCGACCGGAGTTGGGCAGGGCGTCGCGCTGCCTCACGCACGCCTCGCCGGTATCGAAAAGAT
>Ga0222714_10005629_pt1 | contig 11850 bp, 15 predicted proteins | sample C33_3DmetaG_FD_165048 | JGI IMG/M metagenome (GOLD analysis project Ga0222714, IMG submission 165048) | Estuarine water microbial communities from San Francisco Bay, California, United States - C33_3D | ecosystem: Environmental > Aquatic > Marine > Unclassified | place: USA: California... | reverse complement strand
TCGTCCATTGCACGGGTAAGACGTTCTTCGTATTCTCCCTTAAGAAAAGCTACACGATTCTCTGTAATACCGGGACGTTTAAGGGACATAAAATAAGCTAGTCCTGCTGGAAGGCAGGGAAGAAACCTACGAGAAATATCTGCAATTTGAACAGCAGACTTATTAACATCCTGCAAGTAACGAACCTTTTCAAGCTTAACTGTATAGTTAGCAGAATCTGGAACAGGCCAAATGTACATTGTTGGGTTTGTCCTACCACGACGAATAGCATATTGTGTAGGACGGCCTGTCTGGCTCTTACGAGGAATCTTGAGATATTCTTCCATACTAATACGATCAAGTTGAATATCTGTAGAACTTAGATTTACTACAGCTTCAAGAACATCAAGGGTGCTAGAGGTTAGTTCATATGCTGTTACACTTACAGATACAGTAACAACAGTTGTATCGGTAGACCAAAGAAGCACACCACGATTTTGCCAATCTTGTAGCAGTAGATTAATTGAACGACGAGCAGACTTAGGATCATGCCCTAGTGTCTGTTCGCCACCAATCATTTCCATTGCTTCTTGAATAACTTCGTCAATATCCATTGAGAAGTTATATGTGCCTGACGTAGACATTACTTACCTTTCTTACGGCCAGCAGCAGCCATTGAAGCCATCTTCTTTGCACCATACTTCTTACGACCAATATAAGCAGCTAGTGCTTTAGGATCTTTAACACCTTTAGCTGCCAGTGCTTTTGTAGTCTGTTCAAAACGCTTACCTGAACCAAGCTTAGGTTTCTTTTTCATCGGTGCTTTCATGATTTGCTGTCCTATACTAGATCTGTTGATAGCCATTTTATTTTCTCTTTAAACCACGAACATATTTCTGTGATTTAGGTGGTGTCTTTTTAGAACCTGAAGGACCAGCCCAGAATACTTTATCAGCCCAATAGGCTGCACTTTGTGGTCCTTTAGCAATATTTTCACCATGACGAGCCTTAAAGGACTTACGGGCTTCAGGAGAGTAATTATGCCCCATCTTCTGATCACCGAAGCGAATAACTTTAACACCGCCAGAAGGTGCACGAACTGCGACTACAGCTTTCTTTGTAGGATGTGCAGGAGTACGTTTTGGCTTATTTAAACCTGAAAGTCCAAGCTTACGAAGTTTATTTTTTTCTGCGTCTGTTAAGGCCATTTACTTTACTTTCCTAAATTGTTTTACTTTCTTTGCAATTGTCTTTGGTTGTTTTACAAATTGTTTGCCCTGTTTTGTTCCCTCTCTTTTAGCTTTAGTGGTAGCAGCATATTCGGTAGGACTTAGTGATTTTATGGCAGCACTTGGTAAATATCTCTCCCCTGTTTCTTTGGATGGTTTGCCGGATTTGGTACGCCACTTTTGCTTTGTCCAAGCCTTTAAACTCCTCTGTGATTTAGCCAATGCCATTTTTACTTATAGCCTCCACCAGCTTTTTTATACTCCCGTGCAAGCATTTGTGCTTTACGGGCAGACCACTCTCCCGCATCACCGCCTTTTGAACTTGACTTAATGTTTTCAAATAGACGCTTGCGAAGTCCCGGCTTGGTGTAGTTTCCGGCTTCGTTGACGCGAGAAGAGGGAGATACAGGACCACCTCCCTTCTTAGCAGTAGGTTTACGCTTTGATGTACTTAATGCAATTGCAACCGCTTGCTTTGCAGGACGACCTTCCTTGCGGAGCATACGAATATTCTCACTAATTACTTTTTGGGATTTACCTTTTTTAAGAGGCATTATTTACCCTTCATTGCCTTACCAAAACCACGCATGGCCTTACCACAACCACGCATGCCAACTTTACCACCTGAAGACATTTTTTCTTTCATAGGTTTACCATAATTAATGTATGCACCAGTCATAGCCTTACCTGTGCCACGTTTAGTTGCTTTACCAACTTTACCACCCTTCATACGGTAAACCATCCCACCACTTTTCTTTTCTTTATCGTCTGATGGATAGTCATATTCTACAGTACCTTTACCTTTACCACCAGCAATTAAATCTGCTACATCTTGAAAGAAACCTTCAGGTTTTACAATACCCTTTTCTTCAGCTTCTGCACGGGTCATACCGGGCTTGCCTTCTTCAACTGGTGCTGGTTTACGTTGAGCTGGTGTAGTTTTAATTGGCTTACGTCCTTGACCTACACCCATTTCTTCTTCAAAATCTTTTCCTTCAGGCTTTTTAACCGTAGGTTTTTTATCTTCTTTAATTGAACTAGCAGCTTGAATTGCAGCAGCACCGACACCACCTTTTACTGCGGATGTACGTGCTTTCATACCAGCAGCTTTTTCTGCTGGAGATAAAAATGTACTAGCTTTTCCCTTTCCAACGGGTGCTTGAAAAGTAGTTACCTCACTATTTTTAACGTTTTTTGTTTGACCTAGTGCTTTTTTTAGAGCAGCACGGCCAGAAGCTTTTGAAGCAGCAGAACCACCAATATATGCACCACGAATAAGACTCATTGCTGGTCCTACACCAATTCCTAAAGAAATAAGCGATGCAGTATTAGCTTGCATTTCTTTTCCTTTTGGAGAATCAGAACGAATATTTTGTTCTTCCATTAATTTTTCTAGTCTATCTCCACGGACGGTATTACGCATACGCTGCTGTGATGTTAGTTTTTCTTCTGCCATTTTTATTCCCCTTGAGTTATCTGAAGCTTTTTTATACGCTAATGTATCTAAAGCTACGTTTCTCGCCTTTGATGTTTCTGCTAATTTTTCTGATGTTTGTTTAAATCTTTTTTGTGGACTAATGTACCCCGTTGTTTTTGTGGGCATTTCATTACTTCCAAATTTTTTCATTGCTTTACTTACATATTCCCGCGTTTCTTTTGGTAATCTTGAGATATCACCACCTACGTTATCTACAGCAGTTGGTCCTGCATTATAAGCAGCTAAAGCAAGTTCTATAGAACCATATTTTTTATACATGGCATTAAAATAATCTTTACCAAATCGTACATTTTCTTCTGGAGATTGATTACGAAGTGGTGTAACACCATAACCGGGTTTCGCACCAGTCTTAGGCATAATCTGCATTAAGCCCCTTGCACCTTTAGGACTTACAGCATCAGGATTATTGCTGCTTTCAATTTCTTGAATAATTTTATAAATTTTAGGATCAGTAGGCATTTATAGACGCTCCTACTTACCAGCATTCATTACAGAACCGCCACCCTTCATGGCAGAACCACACCCACGGCCTACCTTACCACCATGAGCCATTTTATTTTTATGAGCAGAGTCTTTCATAATTTTACCATCTGGCATTTTATGATAACCTTCTTTAACTTTACCACCATGCTTTAAACCAGCTTCAGGAGCTAAATAATCTCCAGTACGTGTCATAGATTTTTTCATACCTTTAACACGGGCTTTACCAGCACTAGAAAGAACTTTTTTAGAATTAATAATATCTTCCTGACTACTTTGAGGATCATTAATAATACCTAAAGCTTCTCTAATTGCAGCATCAGATGACAGTGTTGGAGAAATAGATTTATCAGCCATAATAATTTTAACCTTTAGTTAGAGTTAGGAACAAGTGGGTTATCTGCACCAGCAGGACTTGCAGGAGTTTGCATATCATCCCTACGATTTCTACGTGCCTGATTGCGCTGTAGTTCAAGAAGCTGCTGATAACGCTGTTCAAAGAAACCAGCCATCTGCATGTCTTTCTGGAACATCATAGCTTCAACCATAGAAGCATTGAAAAGTAGATCGTAGCAAAAATCTGAAAAATAATTTGTAGGAGCAACTGAACTTAGTGTTACAGGACGAGATACATAAACTACTTCTGCATTATGTGTAGAAGCTGGTGTAGGAGCAATTAAAACCGTTGTGTTATTCCTACGTGCATAATACTTTGGCTCACCAATAGAAGCTGAAACAGGCCAATAGTCATTAATAAATTCGTCTGTGCGTAAAAGCAAATTAATTTTAGTTCCATTACTTTCAAGATTAAAGTTCTTGACCATTCTTGTACCTGAAGGTAAAGTAACTTTATTGTTAGAAATGGATACTGCAACTGAAGTATAAGATACTAAACCATAGTCATCTAAGTCTTTTGTAAGACGTTCTTCGGCACGATTAACCATATTTGGTATGTAGCTTTCAAACTCCGTACCAGTGTTTTCACATGCAGAAATAATATCGTTGACTAGGTAAGTATAATTAGCCATAGAAAATAGCTACAGTTGCAGTTGAAGTTGGAGCAGAAACTAGAACTGGACCACGCATTACAATGCCACCTTCAGGAAGAATAATATCCTGTGCATCTACAGCAGTTGTAAGAACAAACTTAATGTTGGTTCCAGAAATGTTTCCGTATGGATCTGTTTGTGTTCCAGTAATAAGGAAGGTGCCTGTACCCGTAGCATGAAGGCCACGAACACGAGTATCTGCTACTGTAACGCTTGCTACAGTATCAAGAACTGCACCACTACCAGTTACGAAACCCTGTCGAATAGTTGTGGACATTTAGAGGTTCCCTCTTCTATAAATATCTTGGTATTTTAGTATTATACCATTAAACCGTCAATTACAAAAGACAATGGGAGGATAACGATAGATAAAGTTGCTACCGTTACCCTCCCAAGCCTACTGTACTACAACGCTATTAGGATGAACCGGAAGCGCCGTAGAAACCACGCCAATCGGACCAACCGAAGCTGTAACGCTCACGGGCCTTGAAGCGAAGGTTGCCAGTGTCAAAGTCTGGCTCCATCTTGGTCTGGAGTGGTGAACGGACGAACATCTTTGTACCGTTGGGGCAATCAGTCTTCAGGAACCAAGCGTTTGTATCAGTGAAACGGCGGTTAACGAAGAAGCCCTTTGGCAGTACGCCCTGATTACGAAGGGCGTTGATGTCGTTGACATTTGTAACACCAGTGGTGCTGTTAGTAGCAGTTGTGGTGCTTAGGGTGCTGTTGAGGATCTTATCAGCAGTGTAGATAAGGTCAGAAGGAACGTGGAGTGAAACGGCTTGTAGACCGATAAGAATACCACGATCATCCTTAGCTTTGCTAATGGTGATAAGAGCAGACTCTAGTGAAGATTCACTAAGGTCGGTAGCACCTAGAGTGTTTGACTGATTCCCTGCACCTACAGTTGGGTGGGTAGCAGAGAATAGTGCAACACCGTCACCACCAAGGTAAGAAGAACTGAAGCCGTTGTTGAAAACGTCAGCAGCCTTAACTTGCTTGGTGTTTGCCATTGCACGGGCAAGACCACGTGCACGAACCTTGGCAAAGGTGTCATAGAGGTTGTCTTCCATAGCTTCTTCAGTGACTGCGAAAGCAAGTGCTACGGTTTCGTTGGTGTAACGAGATACATAGCCTTCCTGTGCATTGTCATACTGAACTGCTGCGCCTTCTGACTTAACAGGAGCGGAGCCGAAGCCGGTGAATAGAACTTCTTCCTCAAATGCACGATCTGACTGTTCAGTCGCATATAGAGGAGCATGTTCGTTATCTACATCCTTGTACTCAATACCGAATACGGCATTAAGACCGGGAAGTAGTTCTTTGGCAATACTAGAACGATTAATAGCCATGATTTAAATCCTTCCCTTAACTTAGATAGCTGTAGATACGTAGGCATCCTGTGTCTGTACTAGACGAACTTCTAGAACAGGATACGCACGTTCTGCCCCTACATCAATATCGTTGCCGGGTACATCCCAAACACCGATTGGACGTACCATAGCAGAGCTGGTGGTACGAGTAGAAGCTTTTAGACCAAACCCTGACTTACCAGTGACGGTTGAACCGGCACCGAGGGTAACATCAAAGTTATATGAGTTAATATCACCGACAGTGCATGAAGCATCGGCCTGTACGATGAAGGTAGGTGAAGGACCATCGACTACTAGAGCCTTAATATCAGAGGCTGAAGTACCTGAAGGCCAATACTTTGACCATTTTGGTTCACCATTGGCTGTATAGTTACAGCCTACGAAAACACCAGCAGCAATATCTGTGGTGGTGGTAATGACGTTAATGTACCCGTCTACGTTCTTTACGATATCACCTGTAAAGATGTTGGCATTGTAGCCACTGGCAATACGATACTCACTGTTACCAGTTGAGTTAGAGCCAGAACCGCGAATACGAGAAGGGCGAAAACCGTCAAGTGCTTTTGAAGTGGACATATTACACTTTCCTTTCTATTTTCGCTAGGGTATATATCTTAAATACCCAGTTATACAAGATTAAGACAAAAGTTGAACCTAATAAAGCACAAGACAGCGGTAATTTCCCGTGTTAATCCTGAAATTTGGGAGATTTTCCCCGACTAACTTGTGTTCTACTGGCATTAGAAATTGGCATACCCGGTACATTGTCACGCATTAGCTGTGCATTTACCGCATCTACCATTTCCCTACTACGATTTTCGTAGAATTCTTGACGAGATTCAGCCAATTCTAGAGGCATTTTGGCAAGGGCTAAGTCACCACGACAGACTGCGCCTGAATATCGTCCCTCTCCCCGCACGATGGAAGAACCTAGCATCTCTGGAACTTCTTCCTGTGATACAAATGACCAGCCTTCAGCTTGACGTTTGCCCACATTCTGATAATCTTCCTGATTCTTAAGTGAAACACGAATCCAACGAAGGGCCAAGCCTTCATTATGAAACCTTTCGCGAACTGTTTCTGGAATGTCAAGCCAATTTGGCTCTTCAAACTGTACCTTACGACCAGAGTTTTCCCTAGATGATGCTGTACGTGCATTTAAACGTGTGTTTGTCATAATTTTATATCCTCTCTTTATCCACGCTAATGGTTATCTTATGATACCGTTGTGTAGTCGCCATCTGATTGCTCAACTTTAAGCTTTTCAGCGGCATATTGTTCAAGTGAAATTCCCCATTTCTGAGCAAGTCTAATGTCCTCTTGGGTCAATTTGACTTTTTTACTGCCAGAAGATGAAGTCTTAGGTGTGCGTGACGCACCTGATACCACTTGAGCAGAATTTGTCGGACTATCCTGCAACCGGGGTGTGGCTTGTTCTTCTTGCTTTACAGCCTGTTGAACTTGCCGAAACTTACTTGGAAACTGATTGCGAAGGCGGCTATCAATTTCCTCATAGTATTCTTCGTCATCAGGACTAAAACCTTCTTCCTTTAACTCTGCATCAATTGCAAGAGCGGCAGAAGTCATGACCTGATCTTTACCAAACCACTCATTACGTGAAGCCCAATCAAGTGCCTTTGGATCATACTGCGGTACGTTCTTCTGGGCCTGAACTGCTTCTACATTACGTTGGGCAGTCTGCTGTACTTCCTGATTATATCGTTCCCAAGCTGCCTTACGTTCACGAAGAGCCACTTGTTCGGCATAACTCTTACTAATTTCTTCTTGAGCAGCCAGCATACGATCTGAATCGCCTTGCTCTGCTGCTGCCTTAAAAGCCTGTTTCGCACTTTCAATTCGACCCTGAATCTGAGATTCATTTGAGTCAATTGAATATCTTACCGTTTCAGAAAGTTCTTTATTTTTTGAACTAACTGAACTATGTAGTCCTTGCACTTCTTCACGAAGCTTACGAATTTCTTCGTCACGTTCTTTACGCTGGCGAATAAGCTGGCGAATACGTTTTTGTGCACCATTTGTTTCAATTCCTTTAAGTTCTTCCGGCTGATCTTCCTGCCTTGTTTCTTGTTCTTGCTGGACAGGTTCAGCTTCTTCAAACTTCTTTCCCTCATCAGGTTCTTCTGCTGATTTGACGGCTTTTTTTTCTGGTTTGGAGGTTGCTGCTTTTTCAGCCTCCTCCTGACCCTCAATTTCAAACTCTACTTTTTCAGGTGTAGCACCTTCATTTACTTCAATTGTTGACCAATCGTCATTATCTTCTTTAGCCATTTTGTCCTTTCCTTCCGTTGTAAGCGAGTACAACGATAACGCTTAAGATATATAATAATATACACTATTATCGTTAAATATACAAATTTACTTAACTAGACAGATTATATGTTGTATCTAAGTCTTTGGGATTACCTACAGTCATAATAATCTGATCGTCATATAGCAGAAGAAGTTTAATACCCTTATAAACAAACTTCTGTCCTGTAAGCTTACCGTAACACACATAATCTCCTTCTTTACACCATGCACCTTCAGGAAATTTATCTTTGTCTTTATAAGCTAGATTACCAAGCTTTAGAACCTGACCTACCGTGGTAAGATACGAAATGTCATCCTTTACCTTGTCAGGTAGATAAATACCGCCCTTGGTTTTTTCACGAAGAGACACTGGACGAACAATTACATGAAATCCCGGTAGACCCGGTAGATCTTTCTTATTAAGCTTTACTTCGGCTGGACTAATCCAATCCGCATTATCAATAGAGGCTTGCATAGATGGAAGTTGCATTTTTATTATTATTCCTCCTCTTCCACATATTTTTTCATAAAATCGTGAAATATTTCTTTTGACTTGTTTAAACCGTCAATTCTACCTACTACTTCACGATAACTATAATACTCTGAACAGTGACCATTCGCAAGGTAATTTTTTAATTCTTCTACTTCTTTATCAATTTTATTATTAATTTCCTGCCATATCGTCATACTTGTTTTGTTCCTTTACCATTTCTCCAATCAGATCAGCAGCTTTTAAAGCCTTAGCATTATCATTGATCTGTTCAGTTTTTAGCAGATCCATAATTGCATCTAGTGCTGCAATTGCCTTCTTGTTGTTTCTATCTTTTTCTTTTTCTTTTGAAGTGCTTGAAGTCCTGATACCTTCCTTAATCATATCAACCTTGAGAGAAGCTTCCTTCAGATCAAGTTCACGATTCTTCATAGCTGCATCAACTGATTCTTTGGCAATCTGTGCCTGAACCTTTTGCTGCTCAACTTGTAGACGCTGACCTTCAAGAGCAACCATCTGTGCTTCTGGTGTCTGCATCTGCTGCATTTGAGCCATTGCTGCATTAGCTTGTGTAACTTGCTGTGCAGCTTGAGCCATAACCATTTCAACAACCTTTGGATCATTTGGATCAATGCCAGCTTGAGCAGCCTGTGCACCGTATTGCTGGATCATTTGTTGTGCTACGCCGTTAACCTGTTCCTGATACTTCATTAGCATATGTTCTTGCATGTTTGCCTGAAGAATAGGAGCAATACGTTGCATAAGAGGATTACCACCATTCATAGGATCTTGTAGATAAGCCATCTTTGCCTGAATGTGGGCATCATGGTTCTGACCTACGAAAGCTTTAATTGGTAAACCTTTAACTGCCGCTGCAATATCAGAAATGGGATCTAGAGGAACAGGATCAGGTTTACGAGGCATGATCTTGTCTAGATTGGGAATGTTGGCGGCTGTAAGAATTGTACGATTCAATTCCTCGATATTAAACATACCGGGAGGAGAACCTTGAGCAAGTTGCAGAGCCATTTGTGCCATCATCATACGATGGGCAGAAGACGGAATATTAGGATCTGAAACTGGAATTACATCAATACGACCATCAAAGTCGGACTTGTAAATCTTTAGTGTGCTATTTGGAATATCACACATTGATTCTTCTGGAAGATATTCGTAGTTAATACGAGCCAGAAGTTTAAGTTCGTCTTTCTGTGACTTGTGAAGGCGTTTATGAATTGCAGAGAAAAACTTACTGGAAGCTTCTAGCAATGCCATTGTAGTGCCTACAGGACCATAACTTGCCGCGTCTGCAACTACCTGTTCTGTACTGTCTGCAAACTTTTGTGCAGTTTGAGTTACAAAACCAAGCATCTGGAATAGTACTTGGGATGGTTCTTTATAAGGCAGCGGGATGATCATGCGGGACAGATCATTACCAACTGCCTCCACTTCCTTCCACTCACCGGGAGCAATAGGATCGTTGTCGCCTACAATCCGTGTGCCTTTAGCTTTAAAGCCACCGGGTAGGTTCGCAAACTGTCCTGCATCAACCAGACTACGCATTGCTGCTGTAGCCGTCATTGTGAGATTGCCAAGGAAGTGAATTAGGCCAAGACCATAAAAACCAAAGCCGGGTACAAAACGATAATGTGTAAAGAAGATTTTCTTTTCTCTACGCTTATCAGTCTTGTCATAGTTTCTGCGAATAGACAGAACCTTACGACTTTCCTGTTCAACTGTTACAATGTACGGTAGGGACAGACCGTCACTCTCTGCAAACTGTTCTGGCAGATCTAGATAGCAATGCTGCTCTAGTAGAACATACTGTGGGTCATTTTGAGAAGAAGGGGAAAGACCCAGAATCGTATCCATTTTTTGTGCCATAGGGGTTTGAGTTGGCACGGTAGCTTCGGGTAGCTCAATGTCAGCGTACATACCAGAAAGGATGTCACGCTGCATTTCTACCGGACTACGATAAATTACATGAGTGTAACGGTCTGCCCTACGCAGATCGGTTGCATAGTAGTTAACATAAAACTGATCAATAGGAACAAATTCACTTACAGGGCGATTTAGTCCTGCATCAAAGTAAGTTTTCTTAAATGCTGAACCAATCAGTGGTAGATGGAACAGCATACGTTCAAACTCGTCAAAGTATTCAGGCATAAGATCAGTTAGCTGATAATTCATAAACTGCTTAATTCGGTTTGCCTGATTTTGTTTTTCTTCAGTTACGTCACCAATAACCTGTGACTTTACTGGACCTGAAGGTGGGAATAGTTCCTGAATAGCTTTAGACTGAAACTTAACTGCCGATTCAATCATAATTGGATGAACAGCAGTACAAGCCCCTTCAAATGGTTCAGAAGCTTCCTGTAGCTTTAGACCTAGCAGATCAAAGCCACGTTCAAACATTGACTCCCATTCTGAACGGGAATCTTTGTCTGTTGTAAAGTTATCATAAACTTGTGTAGCAATATCGTCCAGAAGATCCTCGTCCATATCGTCAACTAGGTTGCGATAAAACTCCTCTTCTGTTTCTTCAATCTGTTCTTTTGCCCTGTCATCCTCTGGTGGCTTAAATTCTACAACTACACCACCATCTTCTGGATCATATTCCATTGACGCGGTGCTGCCATCTTCCATAGGAGTTTCCTGCTGAATCTCAATAGAAAGTTCAGCCATTGGAATTGGATCAAAAGGATTACGTTCTGTCGCCATTATTTATATTGCCTTTGGTTTATAATTACTATATGGATTACGTTCTACTACGGAACCACCCTTTTTCTTTTTAGTTATAGAAGATTTAATAGTTCTTTCTGGATTGTATACAATTGCTTCTGTAATTTTACCATCAAATTTTAGAATTATACCATCATACCCCGCATCTAAGGCCCGTTTTTTTAATTCTGTGGTAAAGCCACCTTTATTTTCTAGTGCTTTTTCAGCTATTTTTTCAGCTTTTTTGGCTGGTACGCCCAATTGAATTAAAGCTTCTCTTTCTACATAATAACCAGTATCTTTATTTAATTCAATAATTAGAGGATTTTTAAAGTCTACATCTAATGGTGTTACAAAGCCACCACTTGTTCTAGTTCCTTCCCAACCCTCCGCTGCATAGCGAGAAGCCGATTCAGGATCTGGTGTAACATAAATACCGCCCCCACCTAAAACACCCCCTCGTGTATTTTCCCATTTAGGTGGATTTACGGTTTCTCCTACATTATTTGTTCCACGATACCACTTAGTTGGAATTTTTTCACTTATATCTTGTTTGTTGGAATACTGGAGAATACCCTCGACAGCTTTCTTACCACCCTTTATGGCAGTTTTAGTTCCACCATAAGCAGCAGCACCACCAGCCGGTGAACCTAAAGCCGTACCAATAGCACCCATAAGTAAAGGTAAGCCGCCTTCAGCGGTTTTTAATAAACCTTCACCA
>Ga0222714_10005628_pt1 | contig 11850 bp, 19 predicted proteins | sample C33_3DmetaG_FD_165048 | JGI IMG/M metagenome (GOLD analysis project Ga0222714, IMG submission 165048) | Estuarine water microbial communities from San Francisco Bay, California, United States - C33_3D | ecosystem: Environmental > Aquatic > Marine > Unclassified | place: USA: California... | reverse complement strand
TTCCTTCCGCCTGAAGGATCTTTTGATGACGACTGCCTCCGTCGTTATCTTGAGATCATCCGGAATTACGAAGAAGAAGACGTTAATTCAAATATGACACTTGCCAATCGATTGCGAGTGGCATTTCGTGATATGCAACCCGATACCATCTGCAGTAAATTCCCGGCTGCAGAGCTGCCTTTAAAGCGGCGGTTACGTTGTGTTGCTGAATACTTAATTCGATCTGGAGAATTTGACAAGCTAAGGGATGAGAACGGTAAGCTCGTCAAGAAACGCGGCGTACTTGGTAAGCTGGTTGTTATTTACCAGCCACTTCCAAGGCTTCAAGAAGTCCTGCAGAAACAAGGTTTAACATCCAATGAATAGAAGGGAAAAATTAATTGCTCAGGCCATCGGACCTGACATGGATGACACCAAAGTACGGATGTTAGATGCGACCGTGCGCCTTATTCTTGGTGACATGGGCGAGCATTACTGCAAGATGTGGGAAGTAGAAGGCCCTGGCGTCATGGTTTTCCAACCCAAGAATAAAGAGCGCTCCATGTTTTTCTGGACGCTCAAAGAAATCCACTCAGCGCAAGAGGAGTGTGAACGCAATAATGACGGTGATCTTGCCGAAAGCTTCCGGCGAATCCTGTCGGCTGCGCAAAAGATTGATCCAACAGAAAAAGCTGGATACGTTATCAATGATGACGAAGGCATTCGTTATTTTGAAATTGATTACAACAAGGCAACTGACAAGTAATGGCGATTACTAAAAGCGGCATGCGCCGTGAAGATTTGGAGTTGGTTACCAACGCCGATCTTGTTGCTGCTGCTCACGGGCTGATGGGGCACATTGACCTTGATGTGGCCAGCTCGTCATTTGCAAACGAATACGTCAACGCTAAAAACTATTACACGCCAAGCGATGACGGACTGAACGACAAGGAGTGGTTCGGCAAAGTTTACTTGTTTCCCCCCAGTGGTACATACTTCTGGGACAAAAAGAATGAACGATGGAAGATGACAAGGGCTTGTTCATCAACTTTGACATCGTCCCATGCCGTATGGTTTCGGCGTCTATTTAAAGCTTGGTTTCATAACGAAATAGAGGAAGGTCTTTACTTTTCCAACTGTCCTGACATGTTCCGTTACGAACAACGTCTCTTTGATTTTCCCGTTTGTATTCTTAGGACTGTGCCAACGCTTGTGGCACGCACAAATGAAGGAATAAAAAAACATAACACCTGCACGTCCTTTTTGGTTTATTTGCAACCAAAAGATAATGTTGGTGAAGCGACCCAGCGATTTATCGACATTTACTCAGAAAAAGGCCGCGTTCTTTGCTGAATGATCTATATTGAAAAAGCTTTAATGGGTCTATGAGCGTTCTCTGCGATAAAGAAATCCGTCGCCTTGCAGAAGAAGAGGAGATGATTGTTCCGTTCCAGGATCGTCTCGTTAGCAAGGAAAATGGCCGTCGTATTCTGAGCTATGGCCTGAGCTCTTACGGCTACGACATTCGCCTGTCGCCTGAGCAATGTCTTGTTTTTGGGCGCATCTCTGAGGGTGAGTGTGACCCAAAGGACTTCAAACCTGAAATCTTAACGAAAGCTGAATTGTTGGAGGATGAGAAAGGTCAGTATTTTCTGCTGCCTCCTTATGGATATTGCCTGGGCGTGGCACGCGAGCGCCTCAAGCTCCCCCGTGATATCACCGTTGTTGCGGTCGGTAAATCCACTTATGCCCGCTCCGGCATTCTTGTGAATATCACACCAGCCGAAAGCGGTTGGGAAGGTTATCTCACTCTGGAGATCAGTAACTGCACTGGACTCTTCAATCGTATTTACGCCGATGAGGGTGTGACCCAGCTGTTGTTCTATCGCGGGAACCCTTGCGAGGTCAGCTACCAAGACCGTAAGGGCAAGTATCAGAACCAGGCTCCTGAAGTTGTTTTCAGCAAAGTCTGATCAGCTGAAACCATCAAGCCAGTTGTAAGGTTTACCTGAGCGAGGTTGTGGTTTGTTGGGGTAGTTAACACTGCCCCTCGCACCAGGAGCTTCGCCAAGGCTGGGGAGAACAACGCCGCCCCTGGAGGCTGGTAATCGCCGTTCTGATGTCCCAATGTTGGGATAACGTGTATCAGCTTGCGATCTGTACTTTTCAGCTAGTCGGGAAGCTTTTAAAAATCTTGAAACCCGTGACTGCTGAACCGCGTTCTCTGTATCGGCAGCCCCAGCGGTGGCGCGTTCAGTTGCATCTAAACGCCTCAAGTCAACGTCATATTGGCGCTCTGGAGTTAAGTCAGTGACTTCACCACCAGAGGAGCCGGAATCGTGGCGCGGATCATATTGAAGACGACCTCTATAACCAACGGGTGTATCCACCGGCTGGTTAATGTTCTCTCCGCGGGGGCTATAGAATCTTGCCATGTTAATATTGTAATCGAGGCAATTTAGGCCAAGATATTCCCATGCATAACCTCGCTGATTATCGCGACGGCTTCGGTCAAAACATCATTGATGAAGTCATGTGCCGCTGCTTAAACCAAGCAACATTCGGTACTGATCTTGATAATGAAGAAAATGATGTACCATTGTATGACCAGTACAATCGTGGTCTAACGTTATGCGAAGAGGGGATTCCAAGGCGGAGTTTGGAACTCGAGGGGGCACGGCCTGGAATGACGGGTTATATCCCGTCGATGGAGGAGGGTCTGGCAATGGGAGCATCGCCACGTCCGAAGTCTCTGGTGCTGGAACTGGAGGAGCCGGAGGAGATGGAACAGATTCTGTCAGCAAAACGTCGTGGTTTGCTCCGGTAGAAACGGACGAATTAATCAGTGATTGCCCAGGGGGTGTTTGTCCTGTTCCCTGGGCAGTAAAAGAAGAGGCTCCCGTCGTCCAGGGGGATGTTGTGAATCATCCATCGCACTATACGGATGGTTCCATTGAATGTATTGAAGCAATAGAAGCAGCTTTAACCAACGAAGAATTCCGTGGTTACTGCAAAGGTAATTGCATCAAATATATTTGGCGTGAAAAACATAAGGGCGGAACCGAGTCACTGAAAAAAGCTCAGTGGTACTTAGATCGCCTCATTCAACTTGACGAAGCTCAAAAGGGCTGAAGATCGTCGTCATCATCCTCGTCGTCGTAAATGCATGCGGCGGCGAGTTCTGCTAATTCCAAATCGGTGGGGATGTCAAATTCGATATTGACATTCTCATCGGCCATCAGCGATTTGACTGCATACCACTCCATGAGACGTTGGTGGTACAGGTTCAGGAGTGCGGCGTATAGCTGTTCCCAGGTCATTTCCTGCGCCTGGAGCTCTGCTTTGCGCATGGAGAATTGAAGCTCTAATGGAAGCTCAAACTCACGAGGTTCAACCGATCGGTCCATTCCTAATCGCATGCTTCAATTAGAACTATTCTAGAGCTAAATGTCACAGATGCCTTTTAGCTCAAAATCATCGAACTCGGAAGTGCTCCAGGGATCTTCTTCAATTCGGAAGTTGTTGGCAAACTCCGACAGAGTATAAGGGTTGATGGCTTCTTCCAAAATACGGATAGCGCGTACCTGGTGAGCGGCCGCAGAATAATTCCGAAAAGCTGTTAATAGAATCTCTGTAGAGACCCAGGCATTATCGTTAATTTCACGCAGGAACAGCGAGACCTCCTCCTGGCGCCGGTGCAGAAGAGCTCCCACCATCTTGTGGTCTTGATCAAAAACCCACTTGGGAATTTCTTCGCTGGCACCACGCCAATCCTCTTGTTCCAGACAGTCGATGATGTTGCTATACAGGAAAGAATTCCAGCCAACCGAGTGGATGAACGAAAGAAGCGCCTGGTGCATTGATTCATCAAGGCCCAGGTTCAACCGCTTTAGCTCGGTGTCTAGCACTTCCAATTCATGGTACAAATACTCCAGGGCTTTGCGTTTCGTGCAGAGATGGCCCCGCCTAACTGGAGATCCGTCTGGATAATATTGAGTGCCGTAACCAATGGTGTAAGGTTCGGCGCCAGTGGAAGGATCGGGGTATGCTTTCTCGTTATACCCCTCGTACTTCCTGATTAATTCAATTGCACCAGAAAAGTCAGACATAAGGGGTAACCAAGTTACCCCCAATCATACACAAATTATTTACCTTGGCCGCGAGTTTTCTTGCGTCCGTGATTAGGTAAGGAGTGCAATCCTTGGCCTTGCCGTGTCTTTTTCGGCTTGGATTCAATTTTGATTGCACCAGATGACTTGGGTTTTGCCATGATGAGCTGAGATTGGCTCCTGCAGTTTAGCGAGGATCCTGGGAATTACCACTTAACTTTATGGGACCAATACCGTGCCGACATCTTGTCAGGATTGGGGTCCTGAGCATTGTGACGGGCGTAGTAAGACTTCTTGCGTGCCTTATCCTTCTCGGTCTTTGGATTCTTGCCTGCACCCTCTACACCTTGTTGCCCAAACCGGATAATGCGTTCTTCTCCACCCTCGCAAGCTTTGACGATATGACTTTTGGTTTTATGCCCAGGCGTGCGCTGAGGTTTGTTGCATGCCATCTTGTCCTTCTGATAGCGCTTGGCTGCAGCCACAGCTTTCCTTGGTTTGTCCGACATAATTAAGAGGAACTAAAGAATGATCTCCGTCTCTTTCCCAACTCAACGCTTGGAAGGGATCTTGGTCAATCCATCTTTCAATTCTATTGAGCCTAGCTTTGGAGAAGAAGTCTTGATTGTGATACCATTCATGCAACTTGTAGGAAGCCTTAGAGGCATTGCAACGCCGACATGCTGGCACTAGATTCTTTCGAGTGGTTTCCCCCGATTTATGACGTGGGATAACATGATCCAAGCTCGTGGCATCATCGCCACAATAAGCGCATTGATGATTCCAGGATTTATAAATTTCGTCTCTAAATCGTTTCTTTGCTAACTTTGGCGTGACTTCAACGAGTAAAGCAATCGGCTCATGCTCGCTGTAATACATGCTCTTTAGTTGCCGTTAACTCATTCTAATTTCCTTAAGCTTTACACAAGTTCACGTTAGGCTTAAAAAAGTATGAACACCCTTGACCCAGGGTCTCAACCCGTTACCGTACAAGAGTTGTTCACCCTGACGCCTAAGTCATGGCTCAAACCAGAGGCTGGGTCTCCGTTGCCAGAGCAGAGGAGCTCCTTGGAATTGATCGCAAGGAACTCTTCCGAATGCGTGATGACGGTACCTTAAAGCTGGGACCGCATTTCGCTGCTTTCCCTGGCTGTATGTCACGTGATAGCTATCGCTGGAACGTTGAAGCTGTCAGGAAACACCTGCGTAAACAGGAGAAGATGGCTGCTGTTGCTTGATGGATTTGTAGTGGTTCTTACGCATGCCGTGTGCAAGCAGTAAGTCCGTAACGTTAAGGTCGATGGCTTGGTGAGCCATCAAACGATAAAGGTGAAGCGCAAGGGATTCCAGGCGGTCTTGCAGTTCGCAAGGCCGCTTTTTTTGTAGGTCAAACAAGAAAACCCACTGTGGATGCAGGGGGTTCACAGGGCGCTTTTTATTATTTAGGACCAAGGTGTTGTTTGGTCCCCAATCAAATGATGCAAGATCTTCCGGCTTGACACCATAGGTTGCGATCATGCCAAACAACCAGGCTGCACCTTTGTTATTGCGTTGACCGTTCAGCTGGAAGTAAGCATCTACGATCCGCTGGTCCACAGGGATGGGCTGGGTCATGGTTGAGATGAGCTGCGTCCCCAGAACCTAGGAATCGTAGATCACTGGTCGCCGCTTCTTAAGGAATTCCTAACAAGTCTTGTGAGACTTAAGATAAGTATACCTTATTTAACACTTCTTAAGGTTTGTAGGGTTGACCATTCTTATCAAACATGGTAAAGCCTTGCATCAGGATGAAGTCCGCAGGCACGTTAAATAGCTTCTGCATCATCGGCATCATCATTGGACTCTGACAGTTATAAGGAGGGACATCCATATCTGCTAGAGATTTTTTAGTCATTAAGAATGACGCTGCTTCTTTCTGCTCACTTTCTGTATTGGCGACAAGTCTTTGTTCCCAGGCTGCCATACTCCCAACTTGCACGGGAAAGTCAGATGGCTCCGGCGGGAACGTATTGTCTTTGAACTTAAGTGCATAGATATGTTTGCAATAACGCATCTCATCAAGCAAGGGAGTCCAGTTGTCTGTAATCGAAGTAATAACACCTTGCTCTGTTGAGTAATCGTTGTACCCAGGCATCCCTTCTGCTTTAGCACCAGGAATTGCGGGGTTTGATGTGCTTCTCAAATAGGTTGCACCAAAGTCCCGGTAAACACCAGCGTTATCCCTGGTCGACTTGTTATCAATTGTGGTTGTTGTAGAAAGAGAAAAGGGAACCGCATAGCCAGATGGCGCGTAAACATCCATCTCCCTGTTGACTGATGCGTCATTCATTGCATTGTTATCAACCACACCACTTAACGTGGTGACTTCATAGCGTCCAGGCTTCACAGAAGAGATGTTATTCCGTGGGAAAAACTTACGGTCACTAGCTGCTGGATTGGTTAAAAATGCGTAATCACGGTGCGTAAAGTCTTGGCACGAGCAGCAGAATCTTGCGCCAGTAATTAGATATCTGCCAACAGTAAACTTTGCAGGAGAAGGGGTTATGTATTCTTGGTCCGGTGATACTTGCACTGAACCTGCCTTTTTGAATGTAAGAATTCCAGTGTTTTGATTTACAGCCGTAAGGACCGCTTGAACGTATCCGTATCGTTTTTGCGTCGTCGGATCAATCGTATCCTTATCAATAATCTCACCGTTGACAGTAATCACACGATCTTCCAAGATCTCCGTGATCAACGGCTTCAGGCCCCCTGGAACACCTGGAACTGCAACATAAAAAGGAGGAGGAAGAGGGTTAGCTGGGCTCCAAGATCCCGCAAGCTTTACATACCAGTTTGTCGAGTCTTCTGTGACCGATTCAATGTATAGGTTGTTGTTGGTAATTGGATCTTTTAACTTATCGCTTCTCATCGAACCGGCGTAACGCCAGCCGGCCCAGTGCATGCCAAGTTCTTTATTCGTCGTTGGAAAACCAACGAAAACACCTGAGATGATTGGATTTGGATTGGCGACAGAGCTTGGAGTTCCCGATGGAACAGGAATCTGATATTGGAAGGGATATGAAAAGTCGTTGTCATAGAAGGTCGCAGTGGCAAGCTCGTAACCACGACGCCACCTGGACCAAGCCGATTCTCTGTTGACAGTACTGAGAGAATCTGGAATTGATCCTTTTGAAAACTCAGTTGTAATCGGCTTCAAACGAAAAGGATCCTTATCTTTTTCCTTGGTAAAAGAAGAAAAGGATCCAAATACGTTCTTCGGTTTTGTCACGACTTATCAGAAGAATCCGCCTTGTGCGTAAACGTGAGCACCTGGGGTGTAACCAGAGATGTTGGGGCCCTCTGCAAACACACCAACGTAAATACGGTCGCCTCGCTCCAGGTAAATACCTTTGTTGCGGAGTGGTGCACTGGGGCCAAGGCCACCGGTGTTTCCTGCCGTTGGCATAGGAACAGCAAGTTGAGGCATCACATCAGAACAGTCGACAACACCACTGTTGGCCGGGACTGTTTTAGCGAACAGCACACGATAGTCGCCACTAGCCGGAATAGGAGTGGTGGTATTGCGAGTCTGATAGAAAACAAACGTTACAGCTGGTTGATAGCCGTAAGCAACACCTTGATATTGGAAGCCGCTTGCAATTGCGCCAGAGTAATTGAGAGCGGTATTAACGCCTGTCAATGTGCCGGAACCGGTGTAGGTGTAATAGCCAACACCACTGGCGGTACCGTTTGTCAGTACAGCAGTCGATTGAACATAAACAACTTGACCACTAGTTAAAGCAACAACAGTGCCAGAGGTTCCACTATTTACGGTGTAATCAGGTGCTCGATATTGATCATTACGGACAATCGTGATCGAGTCGACAACACCACCGTTATTGTTGTCTTCGCTAAGAGCAGCGTCCATGTCCACCAGGATCGATGGAGCCTGGCCACCTTGTACAAACACAGTATTGCTGGCTTGACTGCCAACAGTCTGTGTGGTGACACGTACCGTATCAAATAACGGACGGTCAATAAACAGCGGCTGCTTGTTCGAGCTAGTCGAGGACATGTACGCTTACTCTCTACGAATCAGTTATATGCTTGCATTCTAATGCAAACAAGTCTGTTAGAACTGAGTCAGTGATTCCAAAAATGGTGTCCTTGGTGTAAACAAAGATGCCGTTGAAATGTCTGATTCAACCTCAGTCATTGGACGCTGGAAAGCAGATTTAAATAACTGCTCGCCAATTGAAGGTGCTTGACTCTGACCACCAAGAAGACTGTTCAGTAAGAAACCGCGCAGAAATTCTTGGACTCCAGGGCTTGATTCAGCTTGTGCTTGAACTTGTGGTTTTGGTTTAGCGGCAGGTGCATCTAATCCTCCAAGGATTGTCTTCACATAGTTTTGTGTTTCCTTGAAGGGAGGAATACCGCCATACCGTTCGACGTTGCCTGGACCAGCGTTATACGCTGCCAATGCTTTGTCATAAGAACCAAAACGCTTGAGCTGTTGGCTCAAATAACGAGCACCACCTGTCAAGCTTTGGACTGGATCATAGGGATTAGAAACACCAAGACCTTGAGCGGTGCCAGGCATGAGCTGAACGAGGCCCATGGCACCTGCACCACTTTTGGCTTGGGGATTCCAGCCAGATTCCTTCTGTACAAGACGCAGAAAGATGTCTTCATTTACACCAAAATCACGGGCTTTCTGCCTCGCAATTTCTTTAAGTTGTTCGCTGGTGTAAGACATGGGTTTCTGCTTAACCTCCTACCCAATTTGAACTTGCCCTGAGACCAGGAATAAACACTGTTTGAAGAGTAAGTGCGACTGCCAGATGAGTCAGGGTGCGTTTAACGAAATTGGGACAGAGAATCATGGTTTTAAAGCAACAACACTGGCCCCCGTGAATCAAAAGATTCGTGTCCAGCAGGCTGGGCTTACATGCAGAGCAATGCCAGTCAATTCAGATTACATACCGTATTGTTGGAAGCCACGGAGAAGTTGAGCAAATGCATCAGAAGATGCAGTTTGATTGGCTTCGCGACGTTTCTGTGCAGGTGGCACAAAAGAATCCATGGGAGTGATGTACTCACCTTGGGGACCACCCACCTCTTGGAGCATGGCAGATTCTGCGGCAGACATTGGTGCATACGCAATGTTTGCTGCGCTGCGCATGGCTACGTTGGGATCAAAACTCATGGCAGCAAGAATTTCTTGATTCGTGAGCTGCTGATTAGGTCGGAATTGACCTTGAATGTTTTGAGTTGTCGTCATGACCGTATTTGGGTCAAAACTCATGACACCAAGTACTTGCTCATTACTCAAGGCAGATGTGGCACTAGGGCCCACAATACCTTGAATGGCTTCGTATCCAGACTGACCGGGCTTAACTTTTGCCGCAAGTTGAGGATTGGCTTTAGCCCAAATCTGCATCCCAAGATCTTCTGCAGATTGCACCTGCTCTGGCGTTGCACCTTGGGCTGCTGCAATCTTGCGTGCTGCTTCGTAACGCTGCAGATCAGGATTTTGTGCTGCCATCTGAGCAACACGTGCTTTCTCGGTTTCGTAGGCACGTTCTGCCGGAGAACCAGCAGGAACCCGAGGCGCTGGAGGAGCAGCTGCAGGTGCGTTCAAGGCATTGAGAGTCGCACTTGTGCCACCTTGATTTAACTGCTGCCAACCATAATCATCGCCGGCCCAATAAACAGGTTTACCTTTTAATACAGCTTGTGTGCCAACTGGACGGGCACCTGGAACGTTAGCACTTGTTTGACCAGCTGGGACAGAGCCCAAAGGACCACGGGAGACGTAGCCAGGAGGGGAGAGAAAATCACGGATAGAACCGAGAATACCGTAAGAGGTGTCAGGGTTTCTGTTAATGGGAATAGGCATGATTACCTCCAAACCTCATGTAAATAAAGACGAGAGCCCACTGCAGTGTCAGCAGGGCCAGGTAAAGCTTGAATGAATTCTGCACCTGAGCGTTCATAACGGTAACGAGCCTGGAAAGGATCTTTGTAGTTAGGAACGTACAGGATGCCGGCGAGACGATTGGTTTCGTAGAGATAAATCTCATCCCAAACCTTTAATGCCTCCTTGGCATTACTGGAGCGAATTGTACGATCCACGTCACCGAGGATGCTTTCAACTCGCGTAGAAGGTGTCGATGCAACTTCTGTTTTCTTCTCAGCCGTATCACAACGGCCAAGTTGAATAACAACCTTGTCGTAGAAGTATGAATCCGGGATGGTATTCATCGCTTCTTCCAAACGAGCGTAATCACCCGCTGGAACAGACACGGTAAAGTAGCCCAGGTGATACCTAACTCTACTTTTGTCGAAGTCAGATAACTGCACGTCTACCTTTCGTTATAGTTTAATTATAAAGTAGTCAATTCAAGCGACACTGGGTAGTGGCGCGTTCATGTATTCCATCAAAAACTGCTGAGCAAAGCTTGGTTTTGGGCTCATTAATTCACCTAAAGATTCTTCCAGAATTGATTCTTGAAGTGTTTTTTGTCTCGGTTTAGTTAATTGTAAAAGAGACATTAATGTATTTAGATCATCTCCAGCTGCAGGGGCAGATGCATCTACAGGAAGCGTCGTTGGTGGCAATTCAGAAGCACCGCCAAGAGTCTTCATGTGCCCTAGGCCAATCTCATATTTATTATCACCGGTTACCAGCGTTGCGAGATTGCCATAGCCGCCTTGATTTGCTTTTGGAATAAACTTACCGCCACCCTCATAATAAATAGGAGTACCCTCTGGCAGCGCCCAATCTTCTCCTCGGTGGAAAGAACTTGCTCCAGCTGTGGGAGAACTCCGTGGACCATAACGAGAGGTCAGGGTAATTCCAGCGGCTGGATTGAACTCAATCTTGCCTTCTTTTGTTTTAATTAATGCGGGAATCTTTTTCTCACCAATACGCAAACCAAGTAAAGGTGTACGAATGGTTGCTGGATCCAGGTATTGACCAGTGGCTAGATCCTTTACATAAACGTGTTTATGTGGACCGGTTGATACACCAGTTGATCCAACTTGCCCAAAGTACTGAATGCCAGCCATTATCTTTTTCTTTTTATTGTAAAACGAAAAAACCCCTGGTCTCCCAGGGGCTTAATCATGTCTAGAAACTAAACCCGGATTAAGTCGGCTGAAAGAACAGCCTCCCAATCAACCCTCTTAATTTGTTTTAATTGCTCAAGGCTATTAAACTTTTCACCCGATAAGGACATCTGAAGATCTTTAATCTCCCGAGCTGTCTTAAGACCGATACCCTTAATATGATCAGCGATCATCTGAGGGGTAGCGCTATTAATGTTTAAACGCGTTTCGGGTGGAAATGTACGAGGCTCTTCTTTAGCGGCCTTATCCTTAACTTGAAGAGTTGCAACTTTTTTGGTTGCGACTTCATCAGGGGTAAGTTCAGTTTTGTAAGCGGTATAAAGGCGACCGTCTTGGTCTTCGACCATGAACCAATCGCCGTTATCCCATTCACTTACAACTTTAACGCGAGCGCCTGTTTTGCGATGCTGGTAAAGCATAAGGACCAGATGTTTTAATTTCTGGTCCTAGTTTAACCTAATCAGCTAACAGTGCGGCCGAGGATATACTCTTCGATATCTTCGTAGCCAGGAGCGTCGTCAGGCTGGATGTAGCACACTTCAACCACAAGGTAACCCTTGAGACCAGCGTTGTAATCAGCATCAGCCAGATACACACCACCAGACACGCCAGTGTCAGTGTTGGTACCACGGGCATACACCTTGAA
>Ga0222714_10005625_pt1 | contig 11851 bp, 10 predicted proteins | sample C33_3DmetaG_FD_165048 | JGI IMG/M metagenome (GOLD analysis project Ga0222714, IMG submission 165048) | Estuarine water microbial communities from San Francisco Bay, California, United States - C33_3D | ecosystem: Environmental > Aquatic > Marine > Unclassified | place: USA: California... | reverse complement strand
TAGGTAAAAACGACCAGATCATCAGCGTCTGCCCGAGTGAGCGCCTCGTCTTCATCCGCATGGGTGATGCGGCGTCCAACGAACCTGGCGACGTTGCCATCGGCTCGGCCGACGAGATCTGGAAGCTGCTGCGCAAGGTGATGTGCTCCACAACCAGTGTTTATGGCAGTGTGGATGGCAGGGGGCTTCCGGCAGAGGACAACGAGCAGGTGTTCGACGCCTATGATCTGTTAGGACGGTTCGTTGGGACGGTAAACGGTCGTGAGGAAGCGGTTTGGCTGAGTGGACGAGGTCCGTTGCTGATACGACGCCGGGAGTGACGCCGGGAAAACCTTTTCCCGGCGTGGTGCTCTCCCCTACTCCACCGTGCGTACGCCGCGGTAGCCTACATTAGCGCGATGGGAGGCAGAAGAAGTGACTGCGAATTCCCGGTCTGACACACGTAAAATCGTTCCAACATTATTCCATGTGCCCCCGCTCTCAAGCCCAGCCGTGCAGCTGGCAGCAAAAGCTCGAGTCGCAGCAAACAGAAGAGCTAATGCGACTCAGGAATCGGTTCGCGCAGTGGTTCTCCACACCCACGCAAGAAACATGACTGCGATGGCTCCAATTGCATTAAGCCAGAGGAAGCTGATCGCATCTGTCATCCAGAGTGTGATGACCAGCGCTTCGGCAATCAGCGTGGCGTAGAAGACAGCGTTCCCCTTGGCTTTCTTGACGAAAAATGCTGTGAGGAAGATTCCCAGCATGGGCCCGTAGAACAAGCTGCCCAGCACGTTTACCGCTTCGATCAGGGACCCCATGCGGGCCGCTGCCATACTCACCGCAATGCTAAAGAGACCCCAGAGCAGTGTATGGGTGGATGGCTTTTGCAGCAACGGGATCGTTGATGGAAAGTCTACAAAGCTGGCCGTAGCCAGCGAGTGCAGGGCTGCAGAGATACTCCCCCACGAAGCCATCATGATGACGGCAAAAATCAAACCCACCATACCGGCTGGTAGTGCCGTGCGCACAAAGTGCAGGAACACGTAGTTGGCATCGTTCGACTCTGCGATCCCGTTGGCCTTCACCAGATCCTGAAACGAACCCCGAACCGCCTGTACACGCTGTCGCACATCTTGGAAGGACTCCACCGAGGATGTTCCATCGATGACACTCGTAGCAGTGGCATGAAGTTCGGTGTTCATATCAAGCCATTGCTGTTGCAACTGTGATGTTTGCTCGGGTGAGAGTTTCGCTACGCGCTCTACCACTCTTGGGTTGAAAAACACCGGTGCCGGTAACAGACTGTAGTACCCAACCAACAGCGCGCCAATGAGCAGAATCCCGAACTGCATGGGAACCTTTACCACGCCATTGAGCAGCATTCCGATGCGGCTCTCTCGAACACCCTTGCCTGTAATCCAACGTCCAACCTGACTCTGATCGGTACCGAAGTACGACAGCGCCAGAAAGAAGCCCCCTACCAGACCACTCCACAGTGTGTACTTGTCGTTAACGTCGAAGGTGGTAACAATCACGTTCATGGTACCACTCAGGCGTGCAAGTTCAAGAGCATCGGACAGTGTGGCGCCCTGGGGGAGGGTGCTTTGTAGGAAGTACACTGAAGCTGCCATGGACGACATGATGATGAGAAACATCACTGTTTGGGTGTTGGCTACGGCCTTGGCTCCACCTCGCCACGTATACACCATCAACAAGCCCCCTACCAGCACATTGGTGAGGTAGATGTTCCAGCCGAGAATCGTGCTTACAATGATGCTGGGTGCATAGATGCTGATGCCCGTGCTAAGACCGCGCGAGAGTAGGAACAGTACGCTACTGAGTGTCCGCGTGCGTCGGTCGAATCGCTTCTCGAGATACTCATAGGCGGTGTACACCTTTTGAGATCGAAAGATGGGGATAAACACCAAGCTGATCACCACCATGGCCAATGGCAGTCCGAAGTAGTACTGTACGAAGCGCATGCCGTCGGTATAGGCCTGGCCGGGTGCCGACAGAAACGTAATGGCGCTGGCCTGTGTAGCCATCACACCCAGCAACACCGACCACCACGGCAAACTCCGGTCTGCGAGCAAGTAGGCATCATTGGCGCGTTGATTGCGGCCACTGTATACGCCATAGGCAAGAATCGCCACCAACAACAACACAAACACCACACTGTCTAGCCACGTCATTTGCCTGCTCCACCGGCGCTCATCATGTTGGCTAGCAGCTTCAGCGCTCCAGGCACACCAGCAGGTACGTTTCGGAACAGCGATAACGCACAGTACACGTAGTGCCCCTTTCCGTACGAGGCATACACAAGAGATCCTTCCTGTGCATCCTCTCCAGCATCGTTCATACTCAGTAGACGCTGGTACCGCTCATCATGATCGCCGGTGAAGTACAAACCCCGCTCCTGCACCCATCCAGAAAAGTCGTCGGGTTCAATACGATTGGGGGTCGTCATCAGGATGTGGTCGGGATCTCTCAGCGTTACAGTGGCATTCTCCTCCGTCACCCGGTTACGCGTGATCTTCATCGGAAACGGGCCAATCTCTGTGGTCTTCAGATTACCAGTTGTGTTGTACTGCATCACCAGCGTACCACCCTGCTCTACATACTGCATCAGTGCCGGCATCACGTAGGTCATGTCCGTGCGCGTGTTCAGGGCGCGGATACCTACCAGCACAGCATCGTAGGTGTCAAGCAACTGCTGAGTGTTGAGCAGTTGGTCGGTGGACACCACATCCACCCGCACGCCCATGGTACGCAGGACGTCTGCCGTTGCCTCGCCAGCCCCTTCCACAAAAGCGATGCGCCGAGCCGTTACACGAAGAGGTTCGGCTACCACCCGCAGACGCGCTGGTTCAAGGTACTGCAGGGTAGGAAGGTGGTCATACTGCATCACGCGGACGCAATGCTGAAACGTGTGCTGTGCATGAGTAACAAGCACATCCACGTTATCCGACTGCTGTGTTTGAATCGGCACCGACAGCAGGGTATCCGTATTGGCCGCCATCGAAAAGGTCACGGTGGTAAGGGGCTCACCACGGCTGCTGCGTACCGAGAGTGTAGCGTTACTGATGTCACGGTAGGCTCTCAGGCGAATGCCGATGGTACCCTGACCATTGTTCACAACAACGAGCGTCGTTGTTGGCTCGATGCTCACATCGGGAATCACCCGCAGCTCCTCGATCACATCGCCCTTGAGTGGGTCGAGATGTTTGTAGCTAAGAGGCACCGTAACCAACAGCGGTACTCCATCTACATCCAGATGTACCGTACACTGCAGTTCGGGAGGAGTGGTTGGTTCGCCCAGGAGATCTTCGTTCTCTAACGCAAACAGACCGCCTTCCGGATCCTTCTGCAGCCAGTAGGGATTGGTGGTGGGCGTGGTTTGCGGTATCTGGATCTGATACGATCGGGTTACCAACTGATCGTTGCCAAGTACAACCACATCTGCGGTTGACACCTGTGGAAGGTCCACCTTCATCAATCGCACGTTGGGCGCCCGGACCACCACGCGGAGTGTTACGGCAACAGAGTCGCCGGGCAGCACCATCGGAGTGGACACAGACGCGTCCACGGTTAGACCCATCGCCGAGGTGATCACCGATTCGACCTCTGAGAGTTTCAGCGCTCGCCAGAAGGGATCGTTGATCGTAGCGATCATCGATCGGATGCGTAACAACGCTGGCAGATGGTTCTGCGGATCTGTGGTCCAGAAGTTGTCGATCACCACTTGAATTGCTCTACCAATGTCTGGTCGATCAATGCGATTCCACGTGGTGTCGATTCCGTTGAAGAGGCTGGTTGTAGGGGGCTCTCCGTACCATGTTTCGAAGTACTCTGGCTGTGTTCCTGGTGTGCTTGGTGTACCTGCACCCTGACTCTTGTGCAGGCTTCTGCTCCTGCCGGCCAGTTCGCCATATCCCATGCCGATAAGAGGGTCGTACTGACCAACCTGCAGAGCAAACTGGCTCTCCTTGATCGTGCTGCGGTCGCCAAATCGATACGCGTTGAAGAGCAGTCGGTGCGGACGAAGATGGCTCGGGCATGAGGCTACAGCTGCCTGTGCAAGAATGGCCGACGCCTCATGTTGTCCGTGACCTGCCATACGTGATGCTGGAAAACGGCAGATCATCACATCCGGCCGGAACCTCTCCATGACATGGATGATGTCCCGCACGAGTTGGGCAGAGTCCCAATGAGTAAATGTCTCCCGAGCAGTCTTCGAAAAACCGAAGTCCAGTGCTCGGGTAAAGTACTGCTCTGCTCCATCCAATCTCCGTGCCGCCAGAAGTTCGTGGGTGCGGATCAATCCCAGCGCCGAGCCCAGTTCACCACCGATGATATTCTGGCCACCATCACCCCGCGTAAGCGACAGGTAGGCTGTACGCACGTGTTTGCCCCGGGCCAGCCAGCTCAGTAGGCGCGTGTTCTCATCGTCGGGGTGGGCGGCTACATACAACACGGACGTCAGTGACTGCAACCGTTGCAGATCACCATACAGTACCGAGGACATCTGTGGCTGTAGCTGCTGGGCATGCAGCGCAACCCCGATGCACAGCGCTAGTACACCGAAACAACAGCGTTTGATCATGACATACGGGAGAATGATGGACCTACTTCAACGAATCCAGCAGCGCTTGCGTTGCCGTGTAGTAGCTCTTCTCACCATCGGTACCCTTCGTGAGTTCACGAACCTTGGCCACAGCTTCACGACACACGGTTGCGTTGTTCACCTTGGCAGCAATCTCTGCTACCAGCATATGCTGCCAATACTGCTTCGGGTTGGCTGCAGCCGACCGCTGGGCATAGTCGAGGGCTTTGTCCAGATTCTGATTGGTGCTCAGGTAGTACTGTGCTGCCGCACGGTACGGAATGTTCGGGCGCTCGATGGCTTGTTCGATCTCCTTCATCAGGCGGGCGTTGTTGTCGGCCTTGACAGGAATCGACACATGGGTGCGATCCCATGCAAGGTCGATCGTGCAGGTGTTGTAGGTGATGTTTCCTACGCCAATGGTAAAGGTTTCCACGGGAGCTGTCAGGGTAGTAGGCTTGATGGTGAATCGAACCACGTCGTCCTTAGTATCGTAGCCGTTCGAGCCCCAGCTGCCGGTGTTGGTGTTGATGATTACTTCCCATTCCGAGGTTCCTGGAACGGTGTACAGCGAATACGAACCTGGTTTGATGGACGTACCGGCAATAACAACTTCTTCGCCAAACATGACCTTCGTTGCAGCATTGGCACCCGTACGCCACACCTGATTGTACGGCACGAGGTCTCCAAAGATGACTCGGCCTTTCATCGATGGACGACTGTACGTGATCTCGATCTTCGACGTTGCGAACTCCTGCATGATGGTGCTGGTAGGGCTCAGGACCGGAAGTTTCAGCTGGGCTGTAGCAATGGATGTGCTCAGTACAAGAAGTGCAAGCATCAATGAGCGCGTTACTGTCATGGGATATCCTGGATGAATGTGGAGAGTTATGAATCGTAGTCGTCGGTTGTGTGAACTTCCTGGAGGGCCTCACGTAGACTGGTTTTATGCCGCTTTGCCAAGGCAAACACCGGAAACAATAGCACCGTAACCACGCCCGCTCCAACCAGGGCTGCTGCTGTTTCTGGTAGCATCTGTTGAGTTTCCAATCCGATGTCCGTGATCACCACTACCAGTGGCAGGGCCGTTGAAGTCATCAGAGCAAATGGAGCCCAGTCTTCCTTCGGTAAATCCTTTCGATACACGGGCAGGAGCGTCAAGCCTCGGATCGAGAACATCAACAGCACATACATTGGCACCAGCAGGAGCGTCCACGGCTGTGCTAACAACGCACCGAGATCGAAAAAAATGCCCGTTGTCACAAAAAACGCTGGCACGAGGAAGCCATAACTGATGGCCTCCAGGCGATGCATCAGGCGCTGGCCATGGTCGCCCTTGCTCATCAGCGCCACGATCAAGCCAGCCGTGAATGATCCAAGTACCACGTCCAGACCGAACTCTGCGGCCAATACCACCATGCCAACCAGGATGAGTATCGATACCCGAACCGCGAATTGACTGCTCGACTGCAACCACGTGGAAAGGAAGCGAAAGATGAAGATTCCACGAACTCGTGTGGCACTATACACCGATGAGACCGCTAGGATCACAAATCCGATCATCAAGATCACCTGCTCCGATACTTCGAAGTGGCGAGTATGAATGAGGGGAATCGCCACAATCGGACCAAGTTCACCAAGGGCACCGGCGCCGAGAACGTATTTACCAAAGGTTGTGGGTAGTTCTTTCGCGTCCCTCATGATGGGTATCAGCGCACCAATAGCGGTGGTTGTAAGGGCAACGGCAACAAAGAGCGGGGCCTCAATCACATCGATAGCGTACAACCCCCACGACAGCAACAGTGCTACGGCAAAGGACAGCACCCAACTAAACGTTCCCAACCAGAGGAATCGGCCTCCTACGGGATGCTCCTTCAACTCCGCTCCGGCCATGAAGAAGAGGAACACCATTCCCAGGTAGCCAAAGAACTTGAGTTCGGGAACAGCCGGCACCCAACCCAGGACATGTGGCCCCACGATGATGCCCAGCAGGATTTCCACCACAACGATCGGTAGGCGGAACCCGATTGGAATTCGGGCTACCAACGGGGACACCGTGGAGATGATTCCGATCACGAAGAGAGCTGGAACGAGGTTCTCCATAGGCGGCAATCTAACTTTGTTGGATGAACATCACTATCATCGGAGCTGGAAGTACCACGGCACGGGCACTCGTGCCGATGCTTATTGCCGAAACCGACTGGAACCTCCACCTCATCTCCTCGCAGGAAGCCCCCTACCAGCACGAGCGGATTACCAGTGCAGTAGTGGATGTGATTGATCGATCGGCGCTGAAGGCTGCCGTGATGCCGCACAATCCGGATGTGATCATCAATGCTGCGGCCCTTACGAATGTTGATCAGTGCGAGACGGATAAGGGGCTGGCACACATGTTCAATGTGAACCTCGTGGAACATGTGGTACGTGTGGCCCGCTCCACCGATGCCTATGTGATTCACCTGTCCACGGACTTCGTGTTTAATGGCGAGGATGGTCCATACGACGAAGACGCCGTCCCCGATCCGATCAACTACTACGGCCGAACAAAGTTGGCCGGTGAAAACGTGGTGGTAAGTAGTGGGGTGGATGCCACGATTTTGCGAACGAACGTGGTGTACGGTCCCCCACCTGCGCGAATGGATTTCGTGCGATGGATCATCCGCGCCATGGACACCGATACCGACATCAACGTCGTCACCGACCAGTACTGCAATCCCACGTATGTGGATGATCTGGCTTTGGCCATTCTGCGATGCATCGAGCGACGTGCTACGGGCCTGTACCACATTGGCGGAGCCGACTACCTGAGTCGGTACCAGATCGCAGAGCGGGTGGTGGCGTTCTTCAAGGGACGTCCGTCGCTCGTTGCGCCCACTACCAGTGATTTGCTCGACCAGGCCGCCAGGCGACCCTTACGAGGAGGGCTGGTGCCTCTCAAAGCCGAAGCGAAGCTTGGGATTCGCTTTCGAGGATTGGAGAGTGGGTTGGTATCGCTGCGCAGAGCACTGTTTGCTGGACGTCCCCAGTAACTCATCCATTCCAGTACGGACGATCCAGGGTTCGGTAGTTCACGGCCTCGGCCATGTGCGCGGCCAGGACGGCTTCGGAACCATTGAGATCGGCGATGGTGCGTGAAACTTTGAGAATTCTCCCGTAGGCCCGCGCCGACAGCGACAACTTCTGCATCGATCGTTTGAGGATTTCCATGGCCAGTGGTTCAGCCCGTACAAGGTTCTCCACGTCCTGAGCGGTCATGTCGGCGTTCTTGTACACATCCTTTCGCCCCGCAAATCGAACCTGTTGTTGCTTGCGAGCCGCCACGACTCGCTTGCGAATGTTCACCGATGACTCTCCAGCCGGTGCATGGGAGATGTCGTGGACAGCCACAGCTGGAACATCTACGTGCAGGTCGATGCGGTCGAGCAGAGGTCCCGAGATTCGCGCCATGTACTTGGCCACGTGTTCAGGCTTGCATGTGCATTCACGTATGGTGCTGCCGAAGTGTCCGCATGGACACGGATTCATCGAACATACCAGCATCACATTGGCCGGATACTCCACAGACATCTTCGTCCTGGAGATGCGTACGCACCGATCTTCAAGGGGCTGCCTCAGCACCTCTAGGACGTTGCGTTGAAACTCCGGTAACTCGTCAAGAAACAACACACCGTGATGTGCCAGAGTAATCTCGCCGGCGCGCACCGTGCCTACGCCCCCTCCCACCAGCGCTGCATCGGAAATCGTATGATGGGGTGCGCGGAACGGACGCTCCGTCACCAGCGATGCTCCGGTAGGCAGGATACCCGCAACCGAGTGAATGGTGGTCGTTTCAAGGGCCTCATCAATCGACAGTGGCGGCAGAATCGTGGGGAGGCGCTTGGCCAGCATGGTCTTGCCCGATCCTGGCGGGCCAACCATGATCATGTTGTGACCGCCCGCTGCAGCGATTTCCAGGGCACGCTTCACTCCGGCTTGACCCTTCACGTCGGCAAGATCTACCGATGGGTGCAAGTGGCCTTGTTCAAACACGGCCTGTACATCAATGCGATGGGGAGGCAGCGGTTGTGCGCCATTCAGGTGTTCGATACAGTCGCTCAGCGTGTGTACAGGTAGAATGTCGATACCCTCAATCACCGCTGCTTCCGAGGCATTGGCGGCTGGCAGGAGAATGCGTTCAAAGCCAGCGTTTTTTAGCATCACCACGATGGGCAGGACTCCACGTGCCGGTCGTACCATGCCATCGAAGGCAAGCTCCCCGATCATGGCGGTTTTCTCCAGCATGGTAGCGTCGAGTTCCTTAAGGGCTGCCTGTGTGGCTATGGCGATCGGAAGGTCGAAGGCACTCCCCTCCTTTCGGACGTCGGCAGGAGCCAGATTCACCGTGTACTTCTTGTGCGGCAACCCCAGCTGCGCTGTCTTGAGTGCTGCCTGCACACGGTCGCGACTCTCGCGAACGGAGCCATCTGGGAGTCCTACGACCTGGAAGGCGGGCAGGGCATTCTCTACGTACACTTCGATTTCTACGAGGTAGGCAGTGATCCCCAACACGGCTGCGGAATACGCTTTGGCATACATGCGATATCTCCAGTGGTTATCGCTACCGTGATGTGCCGTCGGAGAAATGGGACGTAGGTCGTATTTTTGCCCGCAATGGCTATTCAACGAGCACCAAAAAAAGTAAAGTGGTATGTGGTCTGGATTGGCCACGAGCCAGGTTTGTACCCATCATGGGAAAAGTGCAAAGCTCAGGTAGAAAACTACCCGGGCTCGAAGTACAAGGCCTTTGACACCCTCGCCGAGGCAAAGGCGGCCTACGAGCAGGGTCCACCTGCGCGCGCAGCAAAAAAAAAGAGCAGCTGATACCCATCTCCCAGCGCTGGGTTGAGGCCGGCGTACAGCTGCCCAGCATCAGCGTGGATGCGGCCTGCGACATGACAACCGGCGTCATGGAGTACCGTGGCGTAGATACCGAGACCGCTGCGGAAATCTTTCGGATGGGTCCATTTCAAGACTCCTCAAACAATCTGGGAGAGTTCTTGGCTGTAGTGCACGCACTGGCCTTTATGAAGGAGCGATCGATGGCACTTCCTGTGTACACCGATTCGAAGACTGCTCTTGCCTGGGTGCGCAATAAGAAGGCCAAGACTACCGTTCAGCGAACGTCGGGCAACGCTCCCGTGTTTGAGTTGATTGCCCGAGCAGAAACGTGGCTTCGCAACAACACCTATCCGAATCTCGTTCTGAAATGGGAAACCGAGCAATGGGGCGAGGTTCCTGCTGACTTTGGGCGGAAGTAACACACGACGGATATCACAGGAACATCATGACCATACCTCTACAGAGACTTCCACACGCAGGTACACTTCCCGTTCCATCCTATGCCACCGGAGGTGCCGCCGGCATGGATGTGTGCGCAGCACTGGACCAGCCCCTTACCATCGCACCATCGCAGATCGTGCTGGTACCTACGGGCTTCTGTATGGCCGTGCCGGTTGGGTTTGAGTGTCAGGTGCGATCGCGGAGCGGATTGGCAGCCAAACACGGGATCTTCGCGTTGAATGCTCCCGGCACAATCGACAGCGACTATCGTGGCGAAGTGAAGGTGATCCTTGCCAACTTTTCCGGCGATCCGTTCGTTATCGAGCCCGGAATGAGAATCGCTCAACTTGTAGTGGCTCAGCATGCAACTGTGCAGTGGGAGGAAGTAAGCGAGTTAGGTGGTACAGAGCGAGGATCCGGAGGATTTGGAAGTACTGGTACAAACGGAGGAACTCCATGATCATCAGCATTGGTTCGGATCATGCTGGCTTTCTGCACAAGGAGGCCCTAAAGCACATGTTGGAAGATGCTGGCCATACCGTGATAGATGTAGGACCCGATACCGACGATCGCGTGGACTATCCGGACTATGGTGTAGCAGCTGCGCAGCTGGTTGCCAACGGCCAAGCCCAACGCGGTGTAGTGGTGTGTGGATCAGGTATTGGCATCTCCATCGCTGCGAACAAGGTTCACGGCATTCGGTGCGCCAACGTCACCAGCGTAGAGATGGCGCAGTTAGCGCGCGCCCATAACGATGCAAACATGATTGCTCTGGGCGAGCGGCTCACTCCTATCGACGTGGCAAAAAACATCGTACAGGCCTTCCTGGACACGCCGTTCGAAGGTGGACGGCATGCCCAACGTGTGGACAAGCTGAATCAACTGGGAGGACGATCATGAAATGCGATGTGCTGGTGATCTCTGCCCACCCCGATGACGCCGAACTGTCGTGCTCTGGCACCGTAAAGGACCTTACCAACCGTGGGCAGTCGGTAGTGTTTGTGGACTGTACTGCTGGTGAGTTGGGCACACGTGGGTCCGCGGAACTACGCGCCCAGGAAGCAGCAGAGGCCGCGCGGATCCTGGGTGTTGCGCATCGCGAGTGTCTACACATGACTGATGGTGCCGTTGCGCACACGCAGGAGAACATCCTGAAGATTGTCGAGGTGCTTCGTGCCTACACTCCTCGCATTGTACTGACAACACCTCCCCTGGAGCGTCATCCCGATCATGAAGCTGTGCACCGGCTGGTGCGAGCGGCAACGTTTCTCTCTGGCCTGCAAAAGGTTGCTACGCGCAGGCATGGTGTTCCCCAGGAGCCACACCGTCCGGATCGCACGTTATGCTTCATGCAGCAGTTCGATCTGCCGGGAGGGCCGGATTTCTACGTAGACATTACATCAACGTATCCCGACCGTCTGGCATCAATCAAGGCCTTTGCCTCGCAGTTTCACATGCCGGAAACCTATCAAGCTGACGAACCTGAAACGTTCCTGTCGCGTCCGGCCTTCTTCGAGGAGCTCGAAGCACGGTGTCTGTACTTTGGAAGTCGTATCGGTGTGCGATATGCCGAAGCATTCAAGAGTGTAGAGCCGCTAGGGCTGCGTTCCCTCGCTGACCTGTTGTAGACGTCCGTTCAAGGCCTGCTTGTGGCCGTCCTTCGCTCGTTGAACATCTGCAGCGGTAAAGGAGCGGTCCACTCCCCCGAGATACTTGCTGATGTACGTAGCAACTGCTGCCAGGTCGGCATTGCTGTAGGGGGCTGGAGGCATGGTGCGCACAACGCTGTCGGCGGAGTACTGGGTGGCCATGCCGAAGGCCAGAATCACCAGTAGGGTGTCCGAAGTGTCACTCCAGATAGCTCTCGGCCGAATGTCGGGCACGGCAGATGCACCGACTCCTCCACCGGCACCATCCTCTCCATGGCATCGTACACAGTATTCG
>Ga0222714_10005624_pt1 | contig 11852 bp, 8 predicted proteins | sample C33_3DmetaG_FD_165048 | JGI IMG/M metagenome (GOLD analysis project Ga0222714, IMG submission 165048) | Estuarine water microbial communities from San Francisco Bay, California, United States - C33_3D | ecosystem: Environmental > Aquatic > Marine > Unclassified | place: USA: California... | reverse complement strand
GTTGTCCTTCCTAACATACCGGATCAAGATTTAGACGATGTCCCCTTGGGTGTTAGGCAGTTCAGCAGTGCCGATCGGTTCGGAATGAACGAGACGCAGCAAAAAAAGGCCATCGCCGCGTACCATGCGAGTATTAGCTTTATGGACGAGCAAGTCGGCAGGCTATTGGATGCGCTGGATCGATTAAAACTGAGAGACAATACCATTGTGGTCTTCATTTCCGATCACGGGTATAATCTGGGTGAACACGGCGCTTGGCAAAAGCTGCACCTTTGGGAAGAAAGCCTACGTGTCCCGCTCCTTATTTCGGCCCCCGGGCTATCGAAAAAAGGGGTTCGATCGAATACTATCGTTGAATTGATCGACCTTTATCCAACGTTGGCCACCATGGCCGGTTTGGAAACGCTGCTGCCCACTGTTTTGCAAGGAAAAAATCTCGTACCGTTTTTTGGAGGATCGGAAGAATTGGGCTCCGACCAGGTCGCATATTCCATAACTAGAGACCAAGGCGCTTCGATTCGAACCAATCGCTGGCGCTACAACCGCTGGGGGGAGGCGGCAGACGGTTCCAACGAAGAATTGTACGACCATGAAAACGACGCCATGGAGTTTCATAATCTGGCCGGTGATCCAGCATATCGCGCCACGCTCGAAAAAATCCGGGTCCAATTTGAACACGAACGAACCCGCGCACAAACGTTAACAGGGCGCTGAGCGGCTTAACGAGCCGCTAAACCAGGCATTAAACAGCAGTGACCGCCATGATTATCCGTGATTGGGAAGCCAAAGGCGCGTATTACACGATTGAGGGCCGGTCCCTTTTTGTGGTTGATTCTGAAAACAAAGGTAGAACGGATAAACCTACCCTCGTTTTACTACACGGGTACCCCACTTCATCCCACGATTATTATTGCGTGTTTGATGCGCTTGCCGAACATTTTCGGGTGATAGCACACGACCATCTTGGTTTTGGTCTGTCTGAAAAGCCTAAGGACTACGCCTATTCGCTGTTTGAACAGACCGACATCGCTCTCAAAGTTTGGAAAAAGTTGGGGGTAGAATCAGCCCACGTAGTTGCGCACGACTACGGTACAAGCATTGCGACTGAATTGCTAGCCCGCGCGAACGGCGGCCAATGCCCGATTCATCTTAATTCTATTACGCTGTGTAATGGGAGTGTACATATCGAGTTAGCCAAACTCCGTGTGATCCAAAAACTTCTACGCAATCACTACACAGGTCCTTTGGTGGCGCGCCTCACCAACCAGAGCATATTTAACCGCAACATGCGCAAGCTATGGCATGATCCATCCACCCTTTCGGAGGCCGATCTGCATTCGATGTGGGAGTTACTCATTCGGAATGAGGGTAAATTGGCCCTGCCTAAAATCACGCAGTACCTACGTGACCGTGTGGTCTACTGGGATCGGTGGGTAGGAGCGTTGAGGCAAAGCAACACCCCGCTTGCCTTTCTTTGGGGTGCGAAGGATCCGATCGTGGGGGCGAACGTCGCCGAAGTCCATCATGCAGAAGCGGTCGGAAGTCAACTGATTCTATTGGAAGATGTTGGACATTATCCGATGTTGGAAGCCCCAGATCGGTGGACGAAAGCAGTACGTTCGCTATTAGAAAAACCAATTCTTTCCAAGTAGGTACCCACGGCGGTATTGACTAATTTGCACGACACCGTTACTTTGTTCGATCAGCGAACTAAGTGATCCTCGGGGTACTACCCCTTTGTAAGCCTTAATACGAGAATGGGTTTTCATTCCCTTTTGGATGCATCTTCAGGCCGTCCAGACCGACTTCCCAACGGTCTGGAAAATCAATCGTCCTTGTCTGACACCGTTTTACGGTTAATCTGGTCAGAAGGAAACATTTCACGTGCCGAGATTGCGCGCGTGTTGAACCTGTCGCGCTCGACGGTTACAGAAATAGTTCGTGATATCCTTGCATCGCGTTTTGTGAGCGAAGGAGGTCGGGGTGAAAGCAGTGGGGGACGACGACCCATAGTCCTTGAATTCGAGTACAACGCAGGGATCATGATGGGGGTTGATATAGGGGCTACCCATGTATCCGTTCTTCTAGTCAATCTAAAAGGAGAGCGTCTAGCTTTTCGGGAAGAACGCTTTGGGGTGCGTGCAGACCCAACTGGAACGATTCGTTTGGCTATTCATCTTGCAGAGGAATGCTTAAAAGAAAGTGCCCGATCTGAGGTGGAGCTACTTGCCATGGGCGTAGCCATGCCAAGTCCAATCGACCCGTTGACCCCGGAACAACTCCCTGAAACCGTAATGCCTCACTGGAAAGGCAGTGATGTGTTATCTCTATTTAGATCGCGATTTGAAATTCCCGTTTACATAGACAACGACACCAATTTGGGGGCTCTTGCTGAATTTTGGTGGGGAGCCGGAAGTCTGTATTCCAACGTAGTTTTTATAAAGGCGGGCTACGGAATTGGAGCCGGCTTTATTCTGGACGGACGCGTTTATCGTGGCGACTCGGGTTTTGCTGGTGAGATTGGACACATTCCACTGGATGCTGACGGCCCGGATTGCGTTTGCGGGCTCAAGGGATGTTTGGTGACGCTTGTGGGAGGTCTGGCGCTAGAGGAACGCGCTCGGGCATTACATCCATGTCATCCCGATAGCCTGCTGGACCCGGCAAAAATTTCGTATCGCGCCATTCTGCAGGCCTCCCGCGATGGAGACCCCATGTGCAAAGCCATTGTGCAACAAGCGGCGATTCGGCTGGGACAAGCACTTTCAGGAGTTATCAATTTGTTGAATCCAGGACTGATTGTAATTGGTGGAGGATGGAGCGTTGCCGGAGAAGAGCTCATCAGCATGATCTCGGAAGAAGTTGGGCATTGCGTACTGATCCAAAAAGCTTCCCCTCCAAGGATTCAGCTCAGCGAATTGGGTCCAAGGGTTATCGCACTCGGAGCAGCCACGTTAGCCCTAGAAAAGAGTTTGTTGACGCCCGACTTTTACCAAATTGAATCATTTTAAACGAAACCATAGGACCATGTCAAAGGGATCGCTTTTCCATTTTTCGTTTCCGTTTTGCCTAATGCTACTGATTACTATGACCGGAAGTGGCTGCACTGGTGTCGAAAACGACCCCCAAGAATGGACCATGATTTGGTCGGACGAATTCGATGGTGCGGCTGGCGAGCTCCCCGATTCATCAAAATGGACTTACGATATAGGAACGGATTGGGGCAATCAACAGCTCGAATACGACACCAACTTTGCCCGCAACGTATCGACGGACGGGGAGGGCAACCTCAGGATTACGGCCATCCAAGAGTCATACGAAAATCAACCGTACACCTCGGCCCGCATTGTTACGCGGGGCCTGTTTGAACCGCTATACGGAAGAATCGAAGCACGCATCAAATTGCCCACCGGACAAGGAATATGGCCTGCGTTTTGGATGTTAGGTGCCAATTTGAAAGAAGTTGGATGGCCTCAGAGCGGTGAGATTGACATCATGGAATATCGTGGCCAAGAGCCCTCCGTTATTCACGGGACCATCCATGGACCAGGTCACTGGGGAGACCAAGCGGTCACAAAGCGCTTTGATTTGGTAGGCGCTCGCTTTGACGAGGACTTTCACGTGTTTCGAGTCGATTGGGAGAAAGATAGCATCACGTGGTATGTCGACGATCAATTGTATCACACCGCAACACCCGCAAGCGTTGAGGAAGGAGAATGGGTGTATGATCATCCCTTCTATATCCTAATCAATTTGGCTATTGGTGGTGGATTTGTCGGTTCCCCAGATGCCCAAACGACATTCCCCCAGCAGCTAGTGGTGGACTGGGTACGTGTGTACCAAAAAAATTGAAGACATGTCTCGCACCCCAATAACCCCAATCGTCGGTCACTGATTTATGAAAACAGAGACTCGTTTCCAAACGGCCCCCGAGGATCGCATTTCCGTTTCCCACCGGATTATTTACGGATTGGGTGCTTTTGTAAACAATCTATTGGCTGCCGCAAGCGGTGGGATGATGATTGTGCTCAATCTGGGTTTTGGGATGAATCCAGCATTGGTCGGCTTACTGGGCGCATTACCGCGATTAACCGATGCCCTAACCGACCCTATCATGGGGTACATTTCGGATAATACCCGCTCACGATGGGGCCGACGTAGACCCTACATTTTTGCCGGGGCCATAGCCGCAGGGGTCATCTTTGCTTTACTGTGGCAGCTTCCTGAGGGGAAAAGCGAAAATTTCTATTTCGTCTACTTCTTAGTTGGTTCAATCATATTTTACCTAGCCTATACCATGTTCGCAACCCCATGGGTGGCAATAGGTTACGAGCTTACTCCCGACTATCATGAGCGGACTAGGCTCATGGGGACGCAGAATTTTATCGGCCAATTGGCCTACGTGGTGTCCCCGTGGTTCTTATGGATCATGACCTATGATGGGTTTTTTGAAAACCAGGCCGATGGAGCGGCAGGACTAGCCATCATTATTGCTGTGGTAACCATTTCGGTTGGCATACTGCCAGCCGTGTTTTTGAAAGAGCGGTTTTCAGATTCCGCTGCGGCGACCAAAGAGCGAGTCAAAACCTCATTTGTTCAAAACATGCGGCAGTTCTTCCATGGATTTGCCCTTGTTTTGAAGTCTAAACCGTTTGTGATGCTGTGCATAGCCACATTTATGGTTTTTAATGGCTTCATGCTGATCTCGTCCTTTCAGTTTTATGTCATCATTTACTACGTGTTTGCCGGGGATCAGACCGTTGGCGCCGAATACGCAGGTTATGCCGGCACCGTTTTAGGCATCGCCACATTTGCCGTTGTCGTGCTTGCCACGTGGTTAGGCACTAAAGTCGGTAAACGGAGAGCGTTTATTGCCACAACAGCCCTCTCGATGGTGGGTTATGCGCTAAAATGGTTTTGCTATAACCCTGAAATCCCTTGGTTGGTGGTGGTCCCCATGCCGTTTTTGGCCTTCGGACTGGGCGGACTATTTACCCTCATGCCAGCGATGGTCGCCGACATGGTGGATTTGGATGAACTGTCCACTCGAGAGCGACGCGAAGGGATGTTCGGTTCTATTTTTTGGTGGGTTGTTAAACTCGGAATGGCAGCCGCACTAGCAGGTGGCGGCTACTTGTTGGAAGCCACTGGATTTAGCGTCGACCTAGGGGCGAATCAACCGGAACAGACCATTTTTCTGCTCCGGATATTTGACATATTTATCCCCATTGTGGCCTCAGGAATAGCTATTTGGGCCATATTGCAGTTTCCAATTACGGAAGAAAAGGCACACGAAGTGCGAAAAGAATTAGAAAGAAGACGAGGGAAAATAGATTCGGATGAGTGACGTAGTGATCCCCAAGGAACAAACATCTACCGACTTACGACAGCGCATAAAGTCGGAAGGCATTGATGTGAAAGTAAATCGCATGTTGGAGAACATGTCATTGGCCGAAAAAATTGGCCAAATGACACAGCCTGATCGTGCGAACGTGAGCCCCCAAGAAGTGCAGCAGTGGCACATCGGCTCCATTCTGAGTGGTGGCGGATCGGTCCCCGGTGATAATTCACCTTCGGCTTGGGTCGCTATGCAAGAAGCCTATTGGGCCGCTTCAATGGATGATTCGGACGGTTTCCAAGCGATTCCATTGCTTTATGGTGTTGATGCGGTTCACGGCCATAACAACGTTCGAGGGGCCGTTATTTTCCCGCACAATATTGGATTGGGTGCGGCCGACGACCCCGAATTATTAGAGCGAATCGCCCGGGTCACCGCGCGTGAAGTGCTCGCGACGGGAGTGGATTGGACCTTTGCGCCAACGTTGGCTGTGGCCCGAAACGATCGCTGGGGACGCACTTATGAAAGTTATTCAGAAGACCCTGCCATTGTAAAGCGATATGCGGGCGCCTTCGTAAGAGGACTCCAACAAGATTTGGGAGACGATAGCGTGGTTGCTTGCGCCAAACACTGGGTCGGCGATGGAGGCACCCGAGATGGGGAAGACCAAGGCGACACCGAGATGTCGTTTGATGAATTGGAAGGGCTCCATATTTCACCGTATTACGAAGCGCTGGATGAAGGCGTTTTGACGGTGATGGTTTCCTACAATAGCTGGAATGGCCAAAAATGTCATGGCCACCGATTCCTAGTAACCGACGTTCTTAAAGGAAGACTGGGATTTCAGGGACTTGTTGTTTCAGACTGGAACGGAATCGACCAAGTAGCTGAGAATTTTGCACAGGCAGTGACCCAATCGGTAAATGCAGGGGTCGACTTGTTCATGGTACCCGAGAAGTGGAAATCATTTATCCAAACGCTCACCGATAAAGTGAACGCAGGGGACGTGTCCATGGCCCGCATTGACGATGCCGTGCGCAGGATTCTGACCGTCAAAGTATTGTTTGGTCTTTTTGACAAGCCATCGCCTGCCCGAAGAAGATGGTCAGGGACGCATGAATTTGGAAGCCAAGCTCACCGAGACGTAGCCCGCGAGGCCGTGCGAAAATCGCTTGTTTTGCTTAAAAATGAAGGCCCGGTATTGCCGCTGAAGCCTACTCAGAAATGGTTAGTTGCGGGAAGAATAGCCAATAGTCGCGGGCACTTATGTGGCGGTTTTTCGATTGATTGGCAGGGATCGAAAGGCAATGCGAAAGTGGAAGGAGGCACGTCTGTTTGGGAAGCTGTTTCAGCTGTGAACGATCAAGCGGTGCTCAGCGAAGATGGCCAAGCCGTAAACGAGGAGGCCTTCGATGTTGCTCTCGTCGTTATTGGGGAAAATCCCTACGCAGAAGGAATGGGAGACATAAGAAAAGATGATTCTGTCGCACGAGGATCTGCCGTTTTTATGCCAACACAAGGGTTAAAGCCGTATAGCGATTCGCTGGTTCACAAACAAAACCATCCCGAAGATTTAGCGGTGCTTGAACGGATGAAAGCGAAAGGCATTCCGGTCGTCACCGTATTTGTTTCAGGGCGTCCATTGGTCACGCACGATGAAATGGCGCTTTCCGACGCCTTTATTGCCGCTTGGTTGCCCGGGTCGGAAGGATCTGGAATAACGGATGTACTCACCGGCGAAACTGATTTTAGCGGGAAACTATCCTTTTCTTGGCCCAAAACAGCAACGGGACTCTCCAATGTCGGCGAAGCTACCTACGATCCGCTTTATCCCTTTGGCTTTGGATTGCGACTTTCCGGGGCTATACGACTTTAAATGCAGCTCCTAATGATGCGTTGGAATCCCCGCCCACCCACACATGGTGGTCGCCGGGTTCTGTTACCCGTTTCATGTGCCGATTTACAAACGATAGTTGATCGTTATGAAGGCTAAATCGGATGCGCCTGATTTCACCGGGTGACAATGCTATGCGCTGAAAACCTTTCAATTCTCTGACAGGCCGCGTGACGTTGCCAACTAGATCTCGCACATACAGTTGTACGGTTTCAAATCCATTTCTTGAGCCGGTATTCGTTACGCTCACATCAATTGTAATGGAGCCACCTAGTTCTACTTCATGGGCCGATAATACCAGATCGGAATAGGCGAACGAGGTATAGGATAGACCAAACCCAAACGGAAATAAGGGATCCACTCCCGCGTCCAAGTGAAAGGATGTATTTCCAATCGAAACTTGGGCGGCTCGCGGGTCAATTTCTTCAATACGCACCATACTTTCAGGCGTCGCGGGCTTGCCTGTGTTTTTATGGGCGTAATAAATGGGGATCTGGCCAATCATTTTGGGAAAGGTGACCGGAAGTCTGCCCGAAGGCTCTTTTCGGCCAAAAAGGATATCGACAATGGCCGGACCAGCCATGCTCCCTCCGTGCCAGGCAAATATTACGGCGTCCACATGCGGAAGGACATCGGTTAAAACGAGAGGCCTTCCAGCTTGAACCACCAAAATGAGTGGCGTGTCACCTTCTCCTAGCCGCTTTAGCAAGTCGGCCTGAATGCCGGGTAATCGAATATCAGCTCGGCAATGTGCCTCTCCCGAAAGAATGGCTTCTTCTCCCATAAATGCGACAATGGCATCCGATTGTTGGGCGTCGTGCAAGGCACGGTCCAATTCGTGGGCTTCACGACTCCACGAGTGGTCAATCAGTCTGTCCACTGAAATGGTAACATCGTTTGGTAGGAGCTCTCGAAGCGCTTTCAGCGGAGTTTGCGAAAGCGTTGGATCGCCGTCAAATACCCAAGTACCCATCTGCTCGTCGGCATCGTCTGCAAACGGACCAACAATCGTAATTCGTTTCAGGGTATCCAACGACAAGGGAAGGGTATTACGTTCGTTCTTAAGGAGCACAAGGCTTTGCAGAGCAGCCTCATAGGCAGCATCTAGATGCAGCTGATGACCTGGAACGAGAAAGTGCTTAGGATCGGTGTGCGCATTATCAAATAGTCCGAGACGAAATTTGGCGCGCAAAACATTTTCCACGAGTTGATCGAGTCGTCCTTCCACAATCTGTCCTGTTTGGACGAGGTGGTGCAGTGTTCGGTGGTACACCCCACTGTTCATATCCATATCGACCCCGGCAACAACTGCTTCAAGGGCTGACTCCGATTCGTTAGCCGTTAATCCATGGACCTGCAATTGTTGGATGGAATCCCAGTCACTAACTACAAATCCGTTGTATTGCCACTCTTTTCTCAGAATCTGATCCAACAAGAAGACGTTGCCGGTTGCTGGAATACCATCAATTTCACTGAACGACGTCATGAAAGAGGCTACACCAGCACGGACTGCAGCCTCAAATGGCGGCAAGTGTACGTTTCGTAATTCGTTTTCCGGAATGTGGGTATTGTTATAGTCTTTGCCTGCTTCGCTCGCCCCGTACCCGGCAAAATGTTTGGCACACGCAGCAATGCGGCCTATTTCAGCGAGGTTTTCACCCTCAAATCCCCGGATCATGGCCGTCGACAAAAGACCAGCAAGAAGTGGATCTTCTCCCAAGGTTTCAGCGACACGTCCCCATCTTGCATCTCGCCCGATGTCCATCATGGGAGCAAACGTCCAATTAATGCCTACGGAGGCCGCTTCTTGCGCCGCAATGTGCGCCCCCTTCTCAATCAGATCCGCATTCCAGGTAGCGGCTTGGCCAAGGGGAATCGGAAATACCGTGTTAAAACCGTGGATCACATCTCGCCCAATGAGCAGCGGTATCCCTAGTCGCGAGTCGTGCACCGCGATCGCTTGCAGCTCGTTCACTGTGTTAACGTCAATCTCATTCAGGATCGAACCAATTTGGCCCGACGCCACCTGACTCCTCATCCAGTCAGGAATCTGACCTGAATGGCCGTTTACGAGGTTTAGCTGACCGATTTTTTCTTCCAGCGTCATTTCGGCAATAAGTTCTCCGATACGCTGCGCTATAGGGTCAATGGCTCGGTTGTCCGTGTCACGTTTTTCAGAATAGGTAGATTGCTGCATGGGAATAAAATCTGACATTTCAGCCGTTCAGTACTGGAAGAATTCAGTCCTGAAGAGCGACGTATAACCAATTTGTTCGGAGATCGAACAAAGTAGGTTCGCTCGTTGATTTTGTCAAGGCGTAGGTGTAGTGATCTGGGCTTTGAAATAGGCACTAACGCCCCAAATTCGACAGAATGAAGACAATCAAGTGTCGCGTGCGATACGTGGCCCTAGCCGGATTATATGAAAACCATTACCTTCCGAAAACAGGTTCATCCACGTTGTAATTCCAACCCATCACGCGAGAGCCGACTCATAGGCCATGAAAAAAACCGTTTTCTATGTTCTAACCGCGCTGGTGCTTTTTAGTATAGCGCTTTACGGAAGCATTTACGGCTTAAGCGAGCGTCAATTGAAAGCCCATGACGCGCCCATCCCTTTTCTAGCATCCATACCGACCGATTCTTTGACCATCGATATCGGCCGGCACATTGCGCACACCCGGGGATGCCACGGATGCCACGGCAGCGAATTTGAAGGACGAGACTTTTCCGATGAATGGCCAGAAGTTGGCCGAGCAGTTGCCCCCAATTTGGTTACGTATTTGCAGAAGTATGGCCCAAGCGTAATGGAGGCCTCGATTCGTCAGGGCATTGGACACGATGGAAAAGCGCTGTATTCCATGCCCTCGTACAATTTTTCGCATTTAACAGACCACGATTTGATCTCGTTGATGGCCTATGTACAAGCGCATCCTGTTGTCGAACAGGAATTGCCAAGTCCCCAACTAAACATGGCAACCCGGTGGGCTCTGCTTCGTGGCAATGATGAAAACGCCGTCGATCTAGTGAAAAGTCTACCGGCTCTCCTCCCATTGGAAGAAGGAAGCCCGGAGGCCCGGGGTCAATATATCGCCATGACCACATGTATCGAATGCCACGGACTGGACTTGCGCGGTACCGCGTGGGGCAACCCAGACTTGTCAATGGTCGCCGCCTTCAAAAAAGACGAGTTTATTCGTCTGATGAAAGAAGGGGTTACATGGCTGGTTTTAAAAGAGCGACTCTCTATTTCAGAGGCGCAGCACGATGTCCTGCTCACTATTTTAGGACACGCCAACAACCGTCCAACCCAACCGCTGAATGATCGATCTATTTTGCAGTAGGGAGTTGAATACATAAGCATTACCACAGGGGCTAGCCATCAAGTGGGCTAGGTGGTACGGTTTCTCACAAAAGAAAGGCCATAAAATGGAAAGAAGCTGGACGGAACGCATAGGGATTGCACTTGCTTTCTCGGTGGTCATACTATTCAATTATCTGGCGAATGCGATTCCTCTTGGAGGGCAAACGACCGGTGAGATATCGGACAAATATATTTCAATGTTTACCCCTGCTGGTTTCACGTTTGCCATTTGGGGGGTCATCTATTTAGCGCTTTTGGGGTTTGTGATTCGACAGTTCGTTAGTAATCCGCAAGAAGCACCTATCCTTTCGAAAATCCGGAATCTCTTCGTGCTAAATTGTTTAGCCAACTCCTTGTGGATCGTGGCTTGGCATTACGATCAGCTTATCGCCTCGATGGTGCTGATGGTCGTGATATTGTGGACCTTGTTTGCCACAGGGCAAGTTTTTAAGGTCGAAAGCGTGCTGAATTCTGGATGGGCATTCGCATTCATATCCTTACCGTTCAGCATTTATTTCGGGTGGATCAGCGTAGCAACAATTGCCAATGTGAGCGTTTTGCAATCCGCATTTGAATTGAACGATTTTTTATTGAGTCAGGAAGTGTGGACCTTTATTAAACTGCTGGCCGCTGGCGCCGCAAGTTATGCATGGGGATGGCGATTTAAGCAACCGGCCTACTTACTGGTCATTGCGTGGGCGGCGTATGGCATATCTGTCGCCAATGTGGATCACAAGGAAATACAATTGGCAGCCCAGGTATTAAGTGTGGCGAGTGTAATTGGAGGGCTTTTCGCGTGGAAAAGCCGCAAGCAGCTCGCCGTTTGATCGCTTTGCAAAAAACCGTCAGCGACACGAGGGGATTGAGTGGTCAGTTATTGAAGCGCGACTCAAAAATCATCCTACTAAAATGTGGTCTCTTCAAGAGATGGAGCGCACCGGTGGAGAACCGGATGTTGTTGGGCTGGATGAAGTTACGGGTGAAGTCGTTTTTTTCGATTGTGCTCAAGAAAGTCCCGAGGGACGAAGAAGCCTTTGCTACGATCAAGAAGCACTGGATGCGAGAAAGAAATTCAAACCTGAAGGCAGCGCAATGGGGCGCGCTGCGGAAATGGGCATTGAACTACTGACCGAACCACAATACCAGGAGCTTCAAAAGCTAGGTTCTTTTGATACAAAAACCTCCAGTTGGATTCAAACTCCCGCTTCGCTTCGTGGACTTGGTGGCGCCCTTTTTGGCGATTTTCGTTTTGGACG